>Ga0209208_10000183_pt1 | contig 72426 bp, 50 predicted proteins | sample S1TSphfallax_3_FD_187694 | JGI IMG/M metagenome (GOLD analysis project Ga0209208, IMG submission 187694) | Host-associated microbial communities from peat moss isolated from Minnesota, USA - S1T2_Fd - Sphagnum fallax MG (SPAdes) (version 2) | ecosystem: Host-associated > Plants > Peat moss >... | reverse complement strand
AGGAGAGGAAGTGAGGAGAGAGGTAGGTAGGAAGCAAGAAGTCTAGGATCTGTCTGATCTTTCTTTGTGAACTTGCAAGTGAAGGCAAATGTTTGTGTTTTCGGGGATGTACACAATCTGTGAATAAAAATGAAGAATTTCTTTTGAATTGCATCAGTGTTGAAATTTATGACAGGAAGAGTGTGTTGTTGGATTGTTGTGTTGTTGTGTTTGTTGATCTTTGAGTCGTTGAGGATCAGGGAGAGTAGGAAGCTAGATTGAGGTCTGGAGATGTTGAGTTGTCAGTAAGTGAAGGATCGAGCCTGAAAGTATTGACGCCAGGGTCACAGAAGATAGTGAATGTGTTGTTTGATTTCTGGACCCTCGCCTTTTTGGCTACACCTATAGATAGTTTCTTAGACTTTAAGCTTCTTGTAGTTCCTATAGACAGTTTCTTGGACTTTAAGCTTGCCTACAATTCTTGATCTTCATAAAGAACTTTATCAAGTTTCCTAAAGTTCTTGCAAAATGTTTTTTAAACTTTAGGATTGTAGATAATTATTGATATTCATGAAGGATTTTATCAAGTTTCTTGAAGTTTTTGCAAAACGGTTTTTGGACTTTTGAGACAAAATATTTTTTTCACAAAGGATTCCATTGAAATTCTTGAAGTTCTTAAACTTTACGACTACTTATAAGCACAAGACTTTTGTACATGAATTGTATATAATGGCACCAAGACAATTAGGAAAATTGAAGGATTATATGAGTTCCATATATGTAAGAAAGCTAGGACTTAAAGAAATTTACTTCTTAAAAAATGCAAACTAACAAGTAGGACTTTAGAAACAACCATGGATAGTTAAAGGTCCATATTAAGACTTGTAATGTACTTCACATATAGGAATTTGCCATAGGCATGAACTTGAACAAGTTTTTTGATCATGAATGGGTAATGGACAAGAAGTTGCAAGAAGACAGACTTTCATATAAGACTTCATCAAGTTTTTTGAAAATAGATTCTTCATTATTCTCATTCTAAAAGGTTGTAGGAAGATAGACTTCAAAATTGAACTTGGGCAAAAAAACAAAATCTTACCAAATTTTGACATTATACTTTTGTTGTTCCATTTCAAGTTTTTTGAAAAAGTAGACCTATTGGTTGAACTTTTTGGAGTTGCATGGTTGTGAATGCCCCAAACATCACACCATTTAATAAAAAATGGTATGTTGTAATAAAAAATGAAGTAAGTAGAATTTGATTTTGTGTGCTCCAAAATGCACCATATTTGATATGAATGCCCACACTTAACCGAAATGTGATTGTCACATGCATACTAGAGATCGCAAATTGGACATGCATTCAACAAAACTGAGTTTTTTTAGGTAGTATAGGATTAGACAAAATGGGAATTGGATACAAGTTAAGACCACCTCCCAACTTCATTTTTCTCACATGTTCTGCCACTTTCACAATTTTTGCTTCTACCAATAGTAACCTCTTGGATTTAGCTTCAATTTCAAGATCATTTTTTAAAATTCTTATTCATTTGTCTTGCACTTAGTTTTAATAATGAATAAAGATTGAAAGGCACATCTCTTAGTCCTTTCATCTATACCTTCAACAAACTCAACTTTAAACACTTGGTTCCACTCATAAACAATTTGCTTCTTCAACTCACTAACCTTAACATCTTGTTTTTCCATAACTGCAAGCTTTCCATTTGTGGGTGACTCTCTTGCTTGCCACAAGAAACAAACAAAATGTTTTAAAAAATTCTTAGCAACTATTCTAGCCACTTCATGACTTTTTTTAGCATCGTGTAGTGCTCGATCATGTAACATACTTTTACTAAAAAGGAAAAGCCAATTCCTCCAAACTTCTTTTCTTACACTTTCTTTTGTGCTTTTCAACACATCCAACTTCTTTTTCAACAAATCACACAGACCTTGTTTGTAAGACACAAAACCCTCAATCCTCTCCATGTCCTCTATTGCCTACCTAGGAGGTTGCATAGCCCTCCCCATTGAGCCTTTGTTTCTCATCACTCTTAGTTTGGAACTAGGTTTTGACTTCAAATCAACAAAGGATGTTGGAGATCTAGACAAGCTTCTTGTAGATGTTGGTTTGGTAAACATTGAAGGTGTAGACTTTTGAACTTTTGGTGGTCAATTAAGGTTTAAAATTCTTGCTATTAGTAAACCTCCTTTTCTTTCTTAACATGTGATTCTTCTTTGATAGTTATAATCAAGCCTCTAAAGGCATGGACGTGGGTAACATAAGTAGCCAAGTTCACATGAATGCCTTTTGACTCAACAACTATGGCCCTTGCAAACATAAGAAATAATAATTTGTTTTCAACTTGGGCTTGTTTATAATTTTGGAATAGAACTTTTTTACTTTGAACTTTGACACAACATCAAGCTTTTCATCATACTTCCACCCATTCTTTTCAGTCTTTTAGCCGAAAAAGCTATTGATTTCTTCAACAACCACATCCTTGTTGTTTAGTTTTGTAACATCAACACCCTCACTCACAAGCCCTTTGTTTGTTGCAAACCAAGTTTGTCCATCATAAGAAAGAAATTAAAGTTCTAGAAACAAATTGCAGACAATTTGTGCAACAAATTCCACAATGGAAAAATAAATCTAAAAGAAAATTTCAACTTTCAAACATTTTGCAAAGTGGCATTGCAAACTAATAGAGGAGCCATGGCTTACCAAAATTGTTCAATTGGGAGCTAACAAACATGAAAACGATCTATGGCAAGGAATTTAAACAAGGTGCAACAAATGGTCAAAGCAACATATGTTCAAGGTGTTGTAACAACAAATGTTAGGTGGGAGCTAGAAAATGCATAAGCATGGACCTCAAATGGAATCCTTGGGAGGGAAAAGAGAAAGTGTGTGTGCACAAGAGAGAGGAGAAGGAGCACCAAACCCTAGTCAAAATTTGAAAATCGCACAATTTTTTTGTTTAAACCAACCAATATGAATCCAAGAAAAAAATGAAAAAAAAGACTATGGCGCCTAGCTTAAAGTCCTAAATTGTTTGGTCCTATGGGTTTTGGGGGGTAACCCCAATCATGAATGTACCCAAAGGCTAGGGTAATTAAGTAGGTTAAACTAAGGTAGTTAGGTAGGTAGGTGAAATAGTTTACATAGGTTAGGTTAGGCGAGTTAAACTACTACCTAACTACTTGCATTTTTTGATTTACCTAGACCTATTACCTACCTACCCACCTATTAAAAATTATTTTTTAATAATAATCCAGAAAATAATTTTAATCTAGGTATAAATTTGAATATTTAAAGGGTCCAATGTTTGCTAATCATATGGCTCCAGGTGACATTTAATGAACCAATGTGTTTACTTTGCATTTAGGATTATTGTCCTTTTTGGATCCTTTTGCCAAAAAAACATGTTTTCATAAACAAGAATTTTAAAATGAAATATTTTGAAACTTTTTATTTATTTCATTTATAGGTGCCCCAATATGTCATATGTTTTCTTATAGTCAATTTTGAATAAATAATTTTTTTGAAAGTGTACAAATTTTGTGTTTTCGTTTTGAAAATTGTCACAATTTCAAACCATACCAAAACATGTTAAAATTTTCAAATTTAGTTTCTTATATTATACACATATACATTGCATCACATTTACATGTTGTAAAAGACTCATGAATTAAAAAAATACCTTAAATTTTGATAAACAAATTTTTTTGAGTGTTTTTAAAATGTTTTTAATAGTACCATATCATTACAAAAATTGAGGATGAAATAAATTGTATTATGAAAATTAAAGGGCCCTTTGTGAAAGTAGTGTTATTGAATGAAATTGTTAAACATCTTTTGTTCAAATTAAATTTTGATATTGGAAAATTTTATGACTCATTTTAGATTTTTCAATATCCATATTACTGAATAAGCACAACCTTCCAAGATTCACATGCCATTAAAGTGGCACCACATAAACAAATGTAACAAAAATTGGAAGAAAATTAATGTTTTGACATCAATTTTGGTTCATTTGATTTCATCTACATGGATGTTCTAGTCATTCATTATATGACACCTCAAAATTATATATGACTTGTCTTTTAATGACTATAAGATGAAAAGTGCCATGTCAAACATTCAATGACTATTTGTCCTTTGTTAATCTCTAGAAGAAAAACACGTATTTTTTCATTAATTTCTATGACAAAATTTTAGTCACAAATGACATTTGCAATTAAAATCCCTTTAGTTACCTTGTATAAGTTCCATTTGACATTAATCATAAATGACATGAAGTATTAGATGAAAGAAAAATTCAATAAATACAAGTTCATTTTTTGATTCTATTGTATATGTATTGTCACATGCGATTAAATGCAATTATTTTGGTCACTATTGAAGGCAAATGATGTGTTGCCATGTGTTTTAATATGTAATTATTTAAAATATAAATATAAATATTATTTTGAAATAATATGGGACATTCAATTCAAATGCTTGGATGATTTTATATTATGACACGTGGTCCAATGTAAATATGCCACACAACATTTTAAAATGAATTTAATATAAAATATTAATATTATGTTTATAGATACATAAGCAAGTGCCCACAAACTTAAGTTACATACCTATTTACCTGTTTAGGTAAAAAAGGTAGGTAGGTGGATCCTATTTTCTCAAGTTAAAATACTTACTCATATAGGTAGGTGGGTAGGTCACATTAAATACCTACTTAGTTAGGTAGATAAGTAGGTTGGGGAGGTAGGTAGTTTAGAATTGTGCATAATTTTTCTTTTTCTTTTTGGTTAAACGTTTTGATTGATTCATCCCATGTGCACAAATTTTATTACAAGAAATCATTGTTTTTCAAAAGGTTCAACTTGACTAAAATGTCCACATTCACCAAAAGGATGTTCATTTCGACTAAAGAGATGGAGTTATAGTCATAACATTAATTATTTAAGTGAAATTATGATTATTATAGAAATTAAAATAAGAATTAAGGCTATAATATATATATTATAGATTATGAATAATTAAGTTCAAGTGTGAATTAATTATGCAACTATTTTAATTATAACTTACAAATTAATTAAATAATTAGAATGATTTTACAATGATTTTATGTTAATAGAGAATAATAATTATTAATATAAAATTTTATGTTTTAAATTAATATTTTATTATAAATAAGTAAACAATGACTAATAAATACAATAATTTAGAGTATAGTAATTGCATCAACTTTGCTTATTATTTTAAGATTATTATAAAATTTGAAAATAAAAATGTTAATTATAGGCCATGATTCCTCAAGTATCCAAATAACTAACTAATATTTAATAACTAATTAATTAATATTTTACAACCAAATAAATTAATGTAATAACGGAAATATTTAGTAATTAATAATATTTAACTATCAATTATAAATATTAAGTAATAATTATTAGAAATATAATAATATAATTGAAAAGTAGCTTAAGTTAAATAGTTTATTATAGTTGTTCCCATTATTTTTTTCATTTTTATAGTTAATAATAAATAAAAATAGAAATATTTAACAATAACATTGACAATATTTGAATTATTTTTGTAGCTACTTGGTGGCCAAGGTTAACTATTTTATTTTTATTATTCGTATTATATTTTCACTCATTATACCTTTTGATGAACTATTAGAATAAACGTTTTATACTTTTAAGAATTATATTTTCCTTTGAAAATATTTTCTGCATTTATATAATAATTTATTAAATTTCCTTACTAACTATTACAATTATTATTGTAAAAGAATAAAATAGAAATACAAATTATATCCGGTAATTGATTATAATTAGTCCTTTATCAATAATTAATAATTTGAGAAAGAAAACCTGAAAATTGTATATTAATTTTCTATTAATTATTATAATGTAGTAATACCTCATAATTGATTATTTGCAATCATAATACTAGTTTAATTTGTAGCTAGCCTAGTTTAATTATTTAATTATTATAATATATGTTGTTATGTAACTTCATATAGTTATTATAAATTATTATAAATTATTATTTTTAATTTTTTCAATAAATAAAAATTTCTTAATAAATAAATTTCCTTGAAAGAAATTGAATAATAATACAATAGTTTATTAGATTTATTTAGTAGATAGTTCAATGTTAAAAAACATAGATATTAAAATGTAATAACATTATTACTAGAATTATTAATTAAATTAGGTTAATTATTTTTTCAAATTTAATAGCACTTGTAAATTATAAAATAATAATAAGAATAATAGATATATATTTTTTTATTTTAGTAATTATATAAATTTTTCCTATTATTTTAATAGGCCATTTATGCTTATAATAATACTTGAATACATATGTAGTATGGTCGTTCATATACATTCAAAATATATGTTTGCAAATTTTAATATACCCAATTATATTCTTGAAAATATGTAAAATACACCTTTGTGTTGGTCACATTTGCAACTAATGGGACATGAGTTGTTTTTCTTGGATGAAACCAAATAGGCACAAACTAATTGGAATGTAGTTACAAATATGACCAACACAAGAAATAGTTGCAAAAATAATCCAAAAGTAGTCGCAAGTAACTAACGGTCACATGTAGTTGCAAATAGAGTGGTTATAATTAGGCCTATTGTTATTAGTGGATTGTTTGTTACAACTAAGGGCCTTTAGTCATATAATGTTCGGTATGATTATAAAATCAATCATATATGGAGTCATAGATTAAAAAATTTCTTCTAATGTATGCAATATTTTGGAAGCATATCCAATTCCCAATGATTCAATATAATGTATGGAGTTGTAGAATGATGATTCATGTTTGCATCAACACATAACCTCCAAATATAGAGGACAAGGACTTGGACCACTTTCAAAACTTGAACCAAGTAATTCCATTGCTATAGTAGGTCAAAGACAATGGTTACACACCTAAAACCCTCACAATGCATAATAACAACTTTGGGACACACGAACACAAATTAAATAAGGAGACATCACTTGCTTCATCCTTCAATTGCAAGTCCATGTTTCTCTTCAAATCTATCACCCAACAACAAGGTCTCTAACAACACTTTCTTGAGTCTAACATCACTTTCCTACATAACTTTGTGTGTACAAAACAATGGAAGTGCATGAAATTTCACCTTAAACCCCTATCCATGGTCTAGATTTAAACTTACCAAATCTAATTGTCACAATGTGCTTTAATCAATGGATGACCGCATTGTCATTTATCAAGTTGTCATTTGCATCACAACTACCTAAAACCTTCATCAATGGTCCAAATTTTGCATTACCAAATCCAACCACCAAGATGTGCTTTTAGAGTTGGATGATTTAGATGTGATCTATTGATTCATTGCTTGGATTCAATGGCTTGGACCCACACATTCCACCCAATGTTCTCCTCCCTTAAAGGCATCTAAGTTGACCTTGCTTATGCCATTACATTGTGTCCACTAAATAATTATGTAATGGGGGGAATAATTTTTAAAAAATAAAATAAAAATCACATGTGGCATTGGTTATTAAGTCCCAAAGGTTTTTTGTATGTGTTTAGGAGGTTACAAAATCTAAGTACATGTGTGTTTATTGATTCCAATGCCTTTGACCATTACTTCTTGTTATTTGTTTCATCCAAAAATTGCATACGGCATGAATACATCTAGTTGTTTAGGATTTTATTGGGGCCAACCTACCTAGCAAAAGATGCACATTAAAGTTACCTATTAATGTCATAAGTTGTTGGCCAAACTTGTGTGTGCAATGCAATAGTTTCATGCATGGAATATGAATATGCAATATGGACAAAATGTTATATGTGTTACAATACCCATGAAATAACATGCAAAGTTTTTAAAAACAATTCCATCTTTTGGAATTATGATATTTATGTTATACTTGAGAATAATTCTCATTCAAAATTATATATACATTCATTTGAAATTGTTGTTTGTAGTGTTTTACACCTAAAAAACTATGGAAACTACCAATGGACAATATTTTGCCACCACTTACAAAAACCAAGATCCTGCATACTTGAAGTTTTTGCACATTTTTTTGAGTTCAAATTGAAGCTTCTATGCAACTAGCTAAGTTTTGATTTGTAGTTTGAATTTGCATTTTTTTCCCAACTCCTTTGCTATGTTTTTTGTATGATTTGGCTAAATACAAATATTTACATGTTCTGTAGCACCTTATGCATGTTTTTTGCTTGTTGGTTTTCTATTTCAAGTTGATTGGTTTTTTGGTTGTAGTTTGTTTGCTGATTTTCTGTTTCAAATTGATATGCACCTTGCTTATTGATTGTACACTTGAATTAATGTGGGAATGCATGAAAGGAAAGCTTTAATGGGTGTTATTTGTGCAAATTTGACATAGGTTGCAATGAGTCCTATTTGAAAGAATTAGGGTTCAACCTCTCAATTTTGAGCACAAAAAATGGATTGCAAAAAACATTATTACCACATTTTGTATACAATGTTTGAAATGTTGACCAATGTACATACATAATCTCTATTGAAAACATTGTCAAGTTTTGTATGTCATGTAAAAACAATATAACCGATATATATACCCCACTTGAAAATAATTTGTGTTGCAACTATATGTCATCTTGAATTTTTCTTGGATGGAATATTTGATTTTACATCTATTGCAAGTCGCCACTTGTACATAGCAAAAATGTAAAATAGTTATCAATTGTTTGCCTCCAATAGGATGCTCATGTATAGCCAAATAAAAGAATTAGGAAAATGAAAAAAAAATGCTAACTTGCAATTGTTGAAATTCAGATACAAAATTGAAAATCATAATTCTTTTGCATGTTCTTATGTGTGTGATTATGTTAGATTTGGTAATGCCATGTGTTGATCACCAATTTTTAAAACTTTAAATTGTTCCTTTTAAGTTAGTTCTAATTTATTAAGTACATTTTGTAGATATTTAAAAATAATCTAGTTTTGATTATTAGTCAAAGTTGCCTTTACCATTTAGGTGTTGTACACCCAAATGAATGCATTGTTTAAAGGCATGGTGGAATAAAACATTTGAAAAACCATTTTGACCAAAAACTCATTTTGAAAGAGACTTTAAGCTCTCACAATTATATCATTATTTTACATCTGAAGAGAGTTCCTAGACATGGTCGACCAATTTCAAGTTCTGGGTGAGGGCCATGTTTAGATTTGGGTTGAATAATTGAACTTGGCAAGTTTACATGAACTTGCATCTAGCCAAGAATTGGACCTAATGTGTCTACATGGATTTGAAACTAGCTTTCGAATCAGACCAAGTGAGTCCCCACATGACCCTAGACCCATTGTAGGATCAGAGCTGACAAGTTTTAAGGGTTTTTATAGAAGGTCCAAGTCATACGATTAAATAGGACCTCTAGGTTTATGGTTTTTTGGGTCCTAGCCCCTATGCTTTAATTGTAAACTTCAATATATAAAGGTCAATCTCTGATGGCACCATAAATACTTTGGATGCTATACAACCTTTAAATAATGTCATATTGAATGTGGACATTTGGAGTTTAGACATTAAAGCCACACCACCTACCAAAGTTGAAATATTAAAAAAAAACTTTCAGCAAAATTTAAAAAATTGAATTGTGGTGCTTAACTGTTTTATCTTTTTTGGGTTTGGATATATATATGATCACATATATGAAAGTTTAAATTGCACCTTTTTTTTTCTTTTTTTTTTTTCCTTCTGGGGTAATAGTTGCATGTATAAGTTTTAGTCATGTATATAATAGATTGCATGTTGTACATCAAAATATTTTTAAAAAATGCATGTTCAATTATATGGTGGTTATTTTATCACAAATAAAATTCATATTTTCCTAGGAATTTATATATATGGATAACATGTCTAAACTGATTAATGCGTTATGTGTAACTTTATTTGATTCCATCTACTCCTTCAGCTTTATCCATTCAACCTACTTTCATTAGCTGCACCTTTAGTACCTATTCAAAAGGAGTTCTCACAATACCCCAAATAAAAGGAGGATCCTTACAAATAAGGACAATGAGTTGAGTATCAAAGCCAAGGTCTTGTTTGATTGGGATCTCATGGGCAAACAAGGCTCAATGACATCCCTTCACAATATGGTCACCATCTACACTCCTAAAGAAGAGGAGTTTAAATGCAATTTTAATGATTTAAAAATATCTAAAATCCAAAACCAGTGTAGCTTCAACCCAGAATTGACGAGTCTGGTATAGCTTGGAACTGTCAAAGCTTAGAACTGTCAACTGGGGAACTGGTAGTCTAAAACATTGGACTAGCGGTCCGTCCTTTGATCCTGGTTTTTTTCAAGTACCCAGAACTGGTGGTTCTTTGATTCTGATTTCTTTTTCAAGTACCCGGAACTGGCAGTTCTTTGATTCTGATTTTTTTTCCCCAAATGCCCAAAACTGGTGGTGCTTAAAAAAATTTAAAGAGCAGCTCCTCCCACACTGGGATGTACCTTTCATATTTTGCCGAAGCCACAAGCAAGCCAAAACTGACCTGTTCAAAAAGGCAACTGACTATGTGCATGGTAAGCAAATAATTTTCTAACCCATAAATGCCAATCTTCATCCTCCACCCTCCTCAAACTTTGAGCTGCAGTTGCAGCAAGTTTTGTCCTCAGTAAAAGTACATGAGCCGAGCGGAGCATTTATGTTGGGTGTAAGAGCCTGGGTATACCATACTACACTCCCTCATATGCAAATTCCATGGATCAGCCAATCCTTTAAAGCTCGGGAATTTACTTCACCTTCTAGTGTCAGACCGCGCTAGAGTGAACCAACAAAAACAGCCACCAGCACACCGTCCATTGGAAGTCAGGCAAGACTCAGTCGTGTATGAACTATGAACCTCAATTGAGTTCATGTCGAGTTCCACCTTGGTAACTTGCCCTTAAAAAATACTAGGTCTTATATTTTAGGGAGGTAGGTAAGTAGGAAAATAGGTGGCTGTTACATAAGTAGATGTTTGAGATGGTTTGTAGGTAGGTTAGTAGGTAGGAGAAAAGGTTGCTAATAGGTTAGTATATGTATATGGAAATGGTTTGTAATAGGTAGGAAAATAGGTGGTTATTAGGTAAGTATATTTCATGGAGCCAGTTTGTATTAGTGTTGTGCAATTCTTCCTTGTTATGAGAACTTTTAGTTTTGATTTTTATGTTGTAAAATTTATTTGAAGGTTCTTTTTGTGATGATTTGAGTTTGGTATTTCCAATTTTTAAATTTTTTGGTTTCAATTTTAACACATTTTTTCAAATTCAAGAACCTTTAGGCTTGGTTAAAAAATTGGATCCATTTTCATGCACACATTACACAACCTCAATGCTAGAGATTGTATGAATATAATGTTTTATAACAAATTAAAACATGAGTGTATATAGATATAAAATTCAACAATTAATTAATATTTAACTATAAAATTCAATCTTTTTATCATCTTTTAACAAAAGAATTCAACTTTTTTATATAAAAATCTTGACCTAGAACCCAATAAAAAAAGTATTTCTTGTCCACACAGCAACATGGTGCCCTCTAGTTGGATGTTGGTTCACTTTGGTTAACATTTTTCCTAGCCCAAGGACAAAAGACTAGAGATAACTTTTTGCAAGTCATTAATCTAGTCTTCAACCAAAATTTAAGCATTGTAAAAATAAAACTTATATACCCCATCATATAGCCCCTTCTAGGACCCTGAAACCATTAAAAGGTCTTGGGTTTGAACTAATGTTGTGACAGTATAAGGTTTTTAGGGTTAAAAATCAAGGTTTTAAGTCATGTTTTTGTGAACTAGATTAAGTTGAATTTGCACAATAATCAAATTGTGGAATTAGTCTTTTGTTAGATGTCTAATTGAAATTGAAAACCATGAAAAAAACTTTTTGAAAATGGGACAACAAAAAATCAGATAAAAAACTTCGATAGTTGGAACCATCACACATAAGACAAAAAGGAAGGCCAAAAAGATGCACAACTAAAAGGAACCAAAGAAGGGAGAGAGCTAGTCCCTCCCATGGTAGGAAGTTATCTCACCCATAACCCTTCTAATGTCACCCGCATGCAAATTATGAAATCTAATAGTAATAGGAAGTATAAAACAAACATCTCACACCAATGAAATCTTCATGTCTATAGTAAAGACTAAAGCACATTGAAGAAGAATATTAACACATTGCTTGAAAAACTGAATGCAAAAAGAGAAGGATAAATGACCTTTTGATCATCTATCATGAGAAGGATGAACAACTCCATGATGAAACGATCCATATCACGCCAAATGCATTGTGCACTTCCATGGCCATTAAAATAAAGTGGTGCCCTTCATGAAGCCCTTTATGTTTGTGGATCTTAGCAATGGCACGACGTTCTAGAAGTGCATTAGTTGGTCAATTATTGACACTTGTAGCCACCATTTTTCATGTCGGGTCAATAACCACCACATCGATGACAAAGACTTAGTCTTCATGAGTCATGTAGAGATTGGCTCGTAATGAAACTCTTGGTATTAAGGCTTACCACAATTCTCTCTATACATCATGTTCATTCTCTCGAGTGAAGGTATACATGACATCTCTAATGGCATCATGTGTGGTTATTTGTTGACTTCCAAATGGACAACATGCTAAATGTGTTTAATTCGAATTTGCACTCAAGCGTGAAGAGACTAGATGTCGAAGGTTAAATCAAATTGAGAAAAAACACAACATTGAAGTGAAAGTAAAATGTGTGATGCGAAATGAATAGATAGGTGGTTTAACAATCAACCATAACCCCACCCCCTTGGCTGAATAAGAACAAATGCAACCTTTGGATGTTGAGGAAATGGAATCATCCTCCAAGATAAACATAAAGGATGTGTCGTGCTGGATGTCCATCAAAGGTGCTTATAGACTTGGGGCACTAATAATTGCCAAATTAAAAAAAAAAGGTGCATCTTTCTAGCCGCGAGAGGAAGGTCATCTTGAGCTACACGAAGGCATGATTGTAGGAGGTATGGGCCCTCTTCAACTTGAAAAACATACTTTTACAAAATGGATTGATTGAAAATACGAAACTTAAAGCATAAATATGAAGCCACCAAAGCCCAACTTTTTAGAAAAATAGATGGGGCACAATCCTCCATAGATAAAAGGCTTATACTATCAAATGAGATGGGTAATCAAGCCTGACACCTTGCTAAGGGGCCCTAAATAGACTCCCATGACCTTAGACCCATAATGTCCCCACATATTTGCATAACTCTCATATCAAAACTCACTAAAAAAACATGAAAGAAGAAGGAGGTATTGTTCAAATGAGATTAGAAGGTTGATGATTAACACATGAAGACAAAATGCCCAATGTAACTTGTGTGTCTCCCAAGAAAAAAAGATTATTGATATGTGCCACATTTTGAAATAAAGCTTCATCCAAAAAATGTGTGACAAAGTCTTGAAAACCCATTAGCACAGAAAAAATGCGTAAGCCATATGTGACCAAAGTGCAACCTTGAAAAATTTCTATGTTGGAAGGGATCTTTAATGGATTCCAAAGCTTACATTTTGACATTTTGACCTTAAGTTTAACTAGGGCTAATTAGGTTGAAAGATGGTAAAAGGTAGGGACAATTTCGTTCATAGGGCCCATGGTGTGTATATTACTTTTTAGGGATGGAAAGACACAGTTAAAGGCTTATGCAATGGTTTCTAAGAATGTTCAATAATGAATTAGGGCAAATAAAGGGGGTCACCTTGCTTCATGCTTGAAGACAATTCAATAATGGTGACCCTTTCCTTATGTTGCCCATGTTGGTAGTAAAGAGAAAATCGAACACCATGAAACAACCTAGTAAAAAGGATAATGCTCATTAAAGGTCCTTCAACATCCCATAGTTTTAAAAAAATAGCAATTTGAGAAACGTTATTAAAAGCATTTTCGATGTCAACTTGCATCATGACCCAATTAGGGTGTAGGTTGAGGAGGTCTTTGATGTTAAAAAGGATGGTTTGACAATCTCTTGGGGCCCATACTTCGAATTGATGGGGGATAAGTGCTATTGAAACAACCTTTGAAGTTATAAGACAATGAAGCAACTAATTAACCAAAGAAACATTTTGCATATGGCAATAAGATGAAGACTTGCAATGTCTTTTGCCATTGCTAACAATCTATTAGCCCCCACCATTATTAAGGCCATTGATTTAGAGGTATCACCATGGGCAACAGTAGTAGCAGCTTGGAATAATTCCTAAAACATTGAGGATGGATTTTTTGGTATGAAACATCCTAAGAGATGTTCATAAACCATCCTAAATAGTTCACCCAAAAAACAAATAAGGAACAATGGTTAAAACTTGCACAAACAAAGTCCTATTTAAAACAAAGGTGTACTCAAGTTGATAGTCAAACATAAATGAAAAGACATGGACTAATAGAAGGGGATGTAGTTGACTCATAACTACAACGATGTCCTTCAAAAGAATCATTGGTGTCATGGGTTGAAAAGCCCTTGCAGCACGACTATACTTTCTGATTCTACCCAAAGTTATACATTGATGAAAACGAATGATAAAAAATTCTTGAAAATAAGGTTAGGATACTGAGGTTAAAAAGTTTTTTTATTTTGGAAAGTTAATAAATTGAATGAATTTTATTGGCAAATATTTATTTTAGTTAGCTGTTGAACTCTGCGCCTACATAATAGAGTTTTCCGTAAAGTCAGGAAAACACGACACCAGAACACTGAATTTGTTCCAGAAACAGGTGAGATTTTAAAAAAAACCTGCAAAAAAGTACATTAGCCTTCAAAGGGCGGAGACCGTCAAACTCAGAAATGCACCACTTTTGTGCCAAACTGAGTTTCATCCTGTTTTGACCCGTGTTTCCGTTTTCGTGAGCGCCTCCACTGCTGCTACATATATTTTCACTGCTCCTACATGTACAACTACTGTAATGACCTCGAACCTTGTGCATTAAATGTAAGTTTCAGCATTTCATATGCTGATTAAATAAAACTTCCTCACCTGGGGACCTCACTCAAAGTTGGGATAGGGGGTGAAAAGAGGCCAAAAGAGAGGGTGAAGACAGGATGACTTTATGAAAAGTCTAATAAACCTCTATTTTTAATTTGTTGTAAAACTTTGTACCCATATAATCTCTAACATTGAGGAATGTGTAATGTCTAAATGAAATTGGACACAAAGATTCTTGAATTTGAAAAATGCGTTTTAAAAAAAAATCAAAAAATCAAAAATTGGGAAGAACCAGGCTCAAATGTTGACCTAGAGTACCTCCACATAAATCTTACAATGTTAAAACGGAGATTGAAGGTTCTGTTTAAAAGGGAAGAATTTCACAACACTGGTTCAAACCCAATGATGTGCAGGTGAAAATCTTGCTGGCCCCTCTCCCAATGAGCTTGACTTGAGGGTGCCAATTGTTAGGTTGCGTTTGTTGTTGTGTTTTTGTTTCAATTTTGTGATATAATCCAAGGATATTTAACCACTTTTGGCTATAAACAAGCTATGAAAATAGAAATGTATTAAAGTCCCTTTGTATCCTGACTACTTGCCTGGACAATATGTAGAAACATGGTGATTTTTCAAATTGTTTTTCAATTTTTGGAGATTTCTTCTTTGGATTGAAATAATACTTTTTTTGAAAAAATAATTAGCCAAATTGCGAAAATTCGCCGCACATATAAGAGCTGGTATGTTGTTGTGCTTAAAAAAAAACAACAGAACTTTGTATATTTTATGGCATTTCTTCTTGTTTATCAGAGCATCCCGCAGTGCTCAGTATGCCACCCTGGACAATAAAATTGGATGAAGAAAAGCCAGACATGCTGGTTTGGCTCAGCAAAGTGGTTTTGGCCCATAATATTTTCATAGTTTTCTGAGGCCAGTGGAAGCATTGCAAAGTGTAACACCTGTTAAGAAGAGTGAAATAAATATGATCTGACTCCTGCTGCCTATTTTCATTGGCTAATCATAATGATTGGTCCAGATGGTTTGCAATTACCTAGTAATGTCCCACCTACTCAGAGTCCCAGTTTTAGTTTTATGCAGGGGTTGGAAAGTTGGATGTGAAAATTAAGTTTTGCAGGAACACATACTGAGTGCAGCCAAGGGGGCTCTGGAATAGCTAGTCAAGAGGTCTTTAGCTAATTTAAACACAAGAGAGGGATCATCAGGTCTGAAATAAATCTTCTTGTTTGCCCCTTGTCTCTGGGGATCACCTCTTCTTGAATCAAAATCCTTGCAGGGAGTTTATTAATTTATCCTGCATCAGTTACTGTACACCTATGTATATGTAACTGACGGGACCATGATCTATTATAGTCAGTTCTTTGTTTACAGGAGGCCGGCTCATTGCAGGTCAAGGTAATTAATCAAAGGTTTGAACTTTGCATGATAAAATTCCCTCCCTCATGGATCCAACAAATTCCAAGTTTGTACAAATTCTCTATGGTCTACCAAATGAATGATTCAAAGTTGGTGGTGGTACTATTATCGCTGTGAAGGAGCTGAAGGGCAAATTGTCTGCTCAATAACAGACCCAGGAGCACGTAAGCTGCTCACCATATTATGGATGTACCAGGGGTTCTAGAAAGACTGTGAACACAAAACATTTTAATATTTTTGTGCTTAAGTATCGTATACAAGTTTCATTGCACTCACCCATATTTCCACTTCCTTGACATTTTGTGCAGATGATATACACCTAATCATGTACTGTTTTTTCACTCATCTTTGGTCTGAGCACGTGTGGTGAAGAAGAAACCGTCTCTCTCTGGGTCTGTCTGTATGTCTGTGGACCCATGAGGAATCCATACAGTATTATTGAATGGTTAGACAGAAACTGCATGCTAATTAAAAATTGGTTTTAGATCAGACCAGGAGTTTTAACATCCTGCAATTCATGAACCCGTACATTAGTTGACCTGATTTTTCATGATCAATTTAAGCATTATCAAATACTATTTAGTTGTACCTGTGACTACCTAAAATGCAGACTTATCAAATACTAAACTTCTAGTACAACTACATTTATGCATACTACGAAGCATCACAAATGTACGTAACATATGGACAATAAGACATGTACTAAATCTTGTTTTACATCGCAGCACATTGCTATTGCAAAATGCACAGTTTGGGGTGCAAACTCGGAGGCTGAAGGGGCATAGTCCAAAAAGGGAGCATGGTAGGTTAGTGGAAAAGGAATCCCTCAAAATATGCACCTCAAATAGCCGACGTCCCTGGAGAATGTTGCTAAACAAACAATGGTTCAAATGGTTTGTTTAGTAACATTCTCCAGGTCCCAGTGATCAGAGGACGATTATGATGATGATCATCTCTAACGTCAGCTTGCTAGCCGCCTTTCAATGGTTTTTTTTGTGAGTCGTGAAGCTCAGAGAATTTGGACTGGTTGTTGAGCTGGTGCGATCTTTGCCACATTAGAATCATCCTCATCTGTTTGCAGCTCTTTGAAGTACTTTAATTTACTCTTGCAGTAAGAATTGGGTCATTGGCACATCTAGCTAGCTAGCAACCCTACTTATTAGATTCTTTGAATCATGATCAACCCCAGCCTCGAAATGATCAAAGTTTTACTTCTCAAATTTGTGATTCTTCTTAGTCTTTCATCATTATGCATTAGAATCAGATCCTAAAAATGTGACCCTGAAAATTTCTTACTTCAAAACTGATAGAGAATCTTTTGCACCCAAGATCCAACTCTTCCAGGAGGAGTATTAGAACATTAGGTTATTAGAAGTCTGTTCCTAATCTAAGTACCTAAATGTTTGTTCGGCCATGCCTTTAGGCAAAGGTTAAGACTTAAGAGCGTCTCCAGCAGTAGCCTTGAGATGCTTTGAACAGGCAAATTTTGGACAAAGCACAATGTACAAATTTAGTGGATTCATGGAAAAATTATATTGAGCTTGAAAAAATACACATACTTCAAGGCCAGGGGAGAATGTAATGAATAAGCAATGTCTGTTATTCATTGGTTTTTATTGATTGATCACAATGATTGGCCCAGGTAGTGACATGTAACTATCTCTCATTTTATATTGTTCAGTTCTTTTTGTTTATGGGTGAGGAGGGGCAGCTCATTTGATCTCTATTTTGGATGTGACAAACTTTGATTGAGGCCTAAATCAAGGGTGTGAGTGGAGACCATTTTGGTGCTTTGGGTAGGATGGGTGGGAATCTTCAACCATACATGGATCTATGTATAAGGTTAGAAGTGCAAGTATTTTGAACTTAAAGCTCTTGAAGAAGTAAGATCCAAGGGGAGGCAAATGATTCGATATTCCTCTTATTTCAAAGACCTACTCCATTGTTGTGCATCACAAATTAATTCACTCATGTGTAAATTTAAGTTATTTTTTAAATCTCAAGTTATGGATTACAAATTGATATGCATAAATTAGTAAATGAAAATCTTAAGTCCAACTATGTTTCAAGCAAGGTAAAATTAATGTTAATATCATGGGATGGAACTTGTGTATTTTACATTGTTATTTTTATACCAAATGGCAGTTAACATCCAACAAAACCATGTGGTGAATTGTACATTCAGGTCACTGTGTGGTATGGAGATCTACATTCGGATATTTGGAAATGGTATTTTTTATTGTAAAGTCAAAAATCAATGTTTAAGGAGAGATTTCTACACCATACTATACATATGTGAGAATTTTGGGTTGTAGAAATTTGGAATAGACCTGTTACAACATACTTTATTTGCACATCCTTCACCTATTACTTGTTTGTTGCATCCCTGTTTACCTTCAAATTTTTTAATATATGCTTTATATAAGAGCAAGAAATTTCCATATGTTAAGTTCATATATATCATTGAAGGTTGAAAAGCAGCAGGGTTTTTTTCCCCAATTTTGTGATCTAGCCATAATCACAATGATCCACAAGAGGAAAGAGCCAAATTTAGTTATAGAAAGGACAGTAAACATTTTGTAGAATTCTGCTATGTTTGGCAACCTCTATGAAACTAGTGTCTAAATATGGCAAATTCCATGTTTTTTTCCTGAGAATGTGGAAAACTAAAAAGGCATCTAAAAATACTACTGTGACACTGAAAAAAGAGTGTGATGTAGATGTGGAAATTTGCACAAGAAAAAAAAGGCTGAATAGTAATATAAAATTTGTTACAAATAAAAATCCCACTCCGGCTCTCCCCCTAAACCCTCATAAAAACAAACAAATTGGAGGAATTGAGGAACTAATTTAAGCAATTTGAAGAGCTCCCCACTGTATTTGTAGGAGCAACGGCCCCAGTGCCCAGTATGTGACCACGCAAATTAAAATTGTTTGAGTAAAAGTCAAAATATGTTGGTTTGGCTTAGCAAAATGGTTTTACGCCCAACATTATTACACACTTTGCTGAGGCTAGTAAAAGGCACAGCATAGCCTAATACCTACCATAGAAGAGTGTAATAAATGTGATCTGACTACTGGTCCCTGTTTCAGAATGGCCGATCATAATGATTGGTCCAGGTGGTTTACTGTTACCTAGTAGTCTCCTACCTATTTACAGTCCCAGTTTTTGTTTTGTGCGTGCGGTTTAGTGTCGTTTTTTAGAACTGTGGCGCACAAAACCAAATCCAGTGCGAATTCCACTTAGGGTTTTTTTTGGGGGAAAAAATACACGAAAGTGTCACTTTCTTTCTGAGGGAAAAAAGTTAGAAGCTGTTACATGTAGACAATGAGTTCATGTAGGTCGCCAGGATTAGGTAAGATTCCAAATTTTATTTACTGTCTTCTCTGACCTCTAGCCAAATTTGGCTCATTCTTCTTGCGGATGATGGCCGGTCCACGTAAGTAACAAAATTGAAAAAAAAAAAAACAACTTGGTGTGGTTGGAAATAAATAAATAACTAAACTTAGATGTGAGAAATACTTTTGCAGGGTTACATACTGAGCAACGCTGGAGATGCTCTAACTGCATTTATCTTGAGCACAACTACTAAGTCTCCCCTTAAATTATCAAGCTGCTTGCAGACTGATGATCATCAGCTGTCTGTCAGTTCACTATGCAAAACACTCGAGTGCTGCAAGCTGCCACACATCCCATAATTTCTAACCTGCAATTGAAGGGTGCAGCTCACGATCTTTCCATGGAGGTAGCAAGCTAGCTAGCTGTATGTAAGTTTGTGTAAGGTTAGTACAGAGTCTTCAACAATCAAAATTTTGATTCAGCCTGGCTGCTGGCTACTCCTGCAGCAAGGCTTGCTGCTGCAGATTTCAGTCTCTGAAATTAGTTGAGAAATTGGCATCTCCTATATCATTGCAGAACTGCTCCAGTTATAACTACTATTGTTACAAAGAAGGTATACACACACTCTCTCTTTGTCTCTCAGGAGAATAAAGTAATTACTGCATTCACTCTTGTAGTTGAGAAAGCACTGTGGTGGTTCATTTGCATGTTGGGTCCAATTTGCATGGAGCCGAAAGAAAACCCTTAAACCCCCAACCCTAAACAACCTTAAACCCTAGAAAGAATACTCTTGTGCAAAAGTTGTGACCAGTTAGCGCACATCCATCCTAAACCCTAGACCTTAAACCCTAAAGAGAAAAACTCTTGTGGAAAAGGTTTTGGCAGTTACCATATACATCTGTGCAGAAAGGGACTTTGGCAGTGAATTTGAAAAATTTACTGTCACAGAGGCACAGGCTTTTTTTTTAAATAAAAAAAATTATTTAAAAAAAATCCCCCTCCAGCTGTGCCAATATGAAAATAATATTATATTTGAAATAAACAGAAAAATGAGTAAAGGGTCTAGTACTCTCTCTGTGTGTCACAATCGTGGGACTTGGAACCTGGCACCTGGCTTTGGTCCATCCATCTATCTGTCCAGTCTGTGATGAGACCTGACAACTCGTGGTCCACAAATCTGCAGAGAATCGAGATGTCATCAAAAGTACTTAGCCATGGGTTAGGAGTTCACTCAATGGCAGGTCAGAAATCCACACCACTAGGTTAAAATTAAATTAATTTTTTAAAGAAATTAAATCAAAATTGCACTAGGTGTTGTTGAGAGGGTGAAGTTGGGAAATTTGAGGATGAATATATTTAAAAAACAAAAAAATTAATTTTAAAATGTGAAAAAAAATCTTTAATGAAATATTTGTAATCAACCTCAGGATCACACAAGTTGTTACAAACTTTATGATAGATACTGGCTTCTCTAGGCTTTGCCTTATTTGTAAGGCACTTCTTGCAATGTTTAGAAAATGTAAAAATATAAAGGGCTAAGGTTGGTATGAGTATTGGATTTTGTTTTGGTGAGAGCCTAATTCTTCACACAAACCAAACCAGAGAGAGTACTTTTGAAAGATGATATTTTGACTTGTGTTGAAAGTTGAGATTAGTTACAGAGTTATAATATCTTGAAGGATTTTGGTTTCTTTTAGGGAATTTTTTGATGATTATATTTTTGGATGGCGAAATATTTGAGTTTTCATAATTCTTCTTTTGATTTAAGATACTTTTTCATGTAAATGGCAAGGCCACAGTGTGACACACCCCTTGTTTGTTTTCGCCAGGTACAGTCCAGGAAAAAGAGATAAGAACCAGACCAGGTTTAGATGCTGGGTAAAGCTCATGGCAGGTCAGTTGGGGTTGTGCGGGGTTTGGCAAGTGGATTGCTTTCCAGATTTGCCTCTGTTAATGATGATGATGATGACCCGCAATAAACGGGTGCTACCAATCAGACAACATCCACATGTGGCTGATGACTTGCAGTAGCAATTGAAGCCAATCACCCAATGTCCGACTGGACTTCCAGTTGCCGACATTTCTTTTTAAAAAATTAAAAAAGTTGTCCGACATTTAAAGGCTCACATGGGCCAAAAGTTGGAACAAGTAATTTCCTCTTTTTCCTTTTCCTTTTTCCTGCTTAAAAAATGGTTGACTAGCTACTTAATGAACTTACTCATCATCACGGTGTTACATTACCTGAGTAATTGAACATATCCTTGGAGGTATGCTCAGTCAATCGTGCTGTGCTGTGCTTTGCTTTTCTTCTCTCTCTCTCTCTCTCTCTCTCTCGTACAGAAACATTTTTCTTATGTCAACAATGCATGCAGGTTTTCTTTGGTATTGTGGTCACTTCTTTGTACCATGTCTCCGGGACCTAACTCTTCTGCCATTGCTTTGTGTCTAGTTTTACTTCATCTATTGTGGGTGTACCCTCCTCACAAGCTCCATTTAATGGTTAAAGAGGTGGAAGCACATGAAGTCCTTGTGGAAAATGATTGAGGTTTTTGGGCTCTTTTGTTTGTTTTTGAAAATCTTTTTATCTCTACATCTATACTATGAAGTTGTTGGGGGGGGGGGGGGGGGGGTGTAAAAAAAGAGCAGCCATTAGAGTTATGTCTGGGATTACTGGGCCCCAGTTTTGTCAAATCTGGAGATGAAATCAAAAAGTCAGGATGAAAACAGGTCACAAGATGGAAACAGTTCTGAATTTTGTTTTCCATGTAGTTGATTCTTACCGAGTTCCTCTAATTATGGCTAAAATTGCATCACTTTTAGAGGACATTAGGTGAATTAAACTGAAATTAATCCTTTTGAAATGGAAGGAACATGTTTCAAAACTTGTGGACGCCATTTTACCACTTACAATCATCTTTTCCATTACACAACTTCCTTGACTGGATGTAAAAAAATTTGGAAGTTGAATGGTGGATGAAAATGGAGTCAGTTGGGACAATTGGAAAATGGATGGATCTTTTAAAAGTTGAATTTGGCAAAATTGAACGATGGACAAACTTAGGAAAGCTGACAAAAAATGACCTAGGAAATTTTATAAGTAAAAATTGACCCAAAAAATTCCCCAAGGAAATACATCTTAGCCAACCAAGTAGCTCTACTTTTTATCAATTGGTCAAGTTTCTCAACCCTCCCCCTCCTCCTCCTGGTGTGTTCAAAAAGCTTCACAAACCAATAACCCAGAATCAGTAGCTGCAGGGGTGGAGAGGGGAATGCAGGAATCAAACCAGCAAGTGTGTGCACTGGTTTTTCCTGTGTTGCTCCAATACAGTGGGAGTGGCTAGTAAGCAAGTCAGACATGTACTATCTGACTAGTATACACTAGTAAAGTTGGTTTTAGTCTTGTTTAACACTCACTTGAAAGAGCTGTTAAGTCATGGTTTCAAATGGTACCTAGTACCTACCAGTGTTCTGTGTGTATAGGTTTTAGACATACCCATTGTACAAGTGTAAGTTGCAAAAAAATTTACTCTGTGTGTCAGTGTAAATGTATAATTTTGGATGTGTATGTGGAAATTGGTGTAAATCCATTTTGGTGCTAAAAGGAGTTTCAAGCTCTGTTGTATGCCAATGCACTATTTTTGTATGTCAACTTGTGTTTTGAATAGACAAAGGGATTGCCTAATTGGATTAAAGTACATAAAAAGACACCATGCCAAACAACTCAATGTGTCATATGAAATAACTATTTAAATTACACTTACTTTCACTCTTAGAAATATGTGTTTTTACAATTTTATGACTGAAATTTTAATTAAAAAAAAAAGGGACAAAATTGTCTTTAGTTTGATTGGACTAATCATTTATGCTGAAAATTTGACTAATTTTTTACTAAAATGATTGTGTGAAATGACTTAAATGATTGGAACTACTAATTGACATGACAATGTTATTTACTTTTTGAAACTATAAGTGTATTATTAGTTAAATAATATAATAGTAATAATATAATATTTATTCTTCTAAATAAAACTATGCACAAATCCAAGGCCACATTAAACCTTTGACTCCATTTTCGAAAAAAAGAATTCTTGAATTTGATGAACCTATGACAGGTGAATCATGATGACATGATGCACACAACATGTGCAAAGGGTTTAGGGTTCAACTTCCATCTTTACATTCACAACCCAAAGCTTTTATCATTGAACCACCACCTCATGTGATGATATAAATTATTATGGAAAAATGCATTAAAAATATCTTTTTAAATATCACGCAATAGTAGAACCTTATTATATAATTAGATAATTAGATAATTTCATAATGTTACACATTTACATTTTTAATATCTTTATTTAGTTTAATTCAATTCTAGTTTGATAATTACATTGAAACTTATATTTCCTTTTAATTTCAAAATGTTAAATGTATTACACTATTTTTAAATATTTAAAATTAAATTTTATTTCACTAAATTATCATTTCAATGAATTCCATAATTTTAAAATTCCAAATGGTAAAAAAAATTTATTTATTTATATAATTTTATTTCTGGAAAAATTCAAATAAAAAAGTTCTATTAAACTTTATTGTAAAATATCACAATGAAACTGATTTCACTTTGAAAATTATATCATTAAAAATTCACACATTTTTAGTTTTGTAAAATAAGTTAGATTTCTAATGTTTTTAATTTCAATTATGAATTTTTTTAATTAATTCAAGTTTTGAATGTACATTAGTTTTTAAAAACAAATTACTGTACAAAATTTCTGACTAATCTTTCATTTTTTTGCATGTCATTTTGTTATATTTCAAATGTGTCCCTCATTTTTATTTGCATAATTTTGTATATCTATATATACATGAAATTTGTAAATTATTTTCCCTTTTTTAAAATTTAGTTCAAAAAGAATTTAAAAAGAATCCTAGTATTTTAGTATTGCCACAATTATAATCAATCATATTTAAATGACTAATTTTAAGCACATTAGTCACATTAATTTAGCTGAAAAATTCCACGTGTGGGCCATATACATAATGTGCCCAACATAGTGTTTTTTATGATTAGATTTTAGATTTTTTATCAAAATAGATATACCTAATTTTAATTTTACTTAAATTAGACATAGTTAATTATTTTAGACAAATGGAGTTGATTCTACAATCATTTTAATCATGATGCTACTAATGAAGAAACCATGTTTTTGCAATAGTGCTGATCAAATACATTTATGCATGGCCATGTGACTATAAATGAAAATCATTTACACTTACATGATTTTAAATGGCAAAAAATGGGCATTTGTAATTATTTGTAGAACATCCATAGCTACTTTTAGGGGTCCATGTCCCCAAATATTTTCATCATGTGCTACTTTATTTAACAAATGGCCTACAACAAAAGAAAAGCCTTATCCAATGATTTCATTGTAGAGTTCAACAAGATTTTGTGAAGGCCATTTTGGGTTACTTTCTCTTTCACTCTTACACACCATCTCATAGTGCTAATAGTCTCCACCCACTAAATGCCCTTAGTCGATAATTTTGGACTAGGTAACTAGCAAGAAGGTTTTGGTTGCTAGGAATAGGCCTTGGGTAAACCAACCCACATTGGCAACATGGTTTAAATCCCAAAGTTCTAAACATTACAAACCCCATTTCACCTACATAGGTGAGCCAAGTGAAGGCATTCATTCCTCACATAGAAACTATTATTTTGGGGAGCTTCCCCAAGTTTTTGAAAAAATAAAAATAAAAAATCTCATAGATCCAATTGTTTAAAAATTGAAAGATAAGGGTATGGGTTGAGGTGGAAAGTTCAAATTATTCAAATTCATTATCTCACTGGATATAAACAAGATAATGAACAACTTGGTTACCTTGTCAAAATTGGAACAATTAGATTCAAAATAGCAATAAAACCCATTATAGAATTGTGGAACATTGAATGTTTTTATTTCAATGATTAAATATAATATATGGTTACACTAATGTGGATTGATTTTCATATTTTCAATTGTAAAAGTAGGTTTTAAGTAGGTTTTTCAAAATACAAGTAACTTTTGATGTCTACTTTTCATTATGGGCTTTTGGTTTCAAGTAGGTGAAAGTAGGTTCTTACAAAAAGAAAATAGATTTTTTTCTGATGACTTGTTAAACCATATGTTGATCTTCATTTCCTAACTTATGACATATCAATTTCATTGATTTTTCTAACCAAAAAATAGGTTTGAACATGTATTTTTCAGTTGGTTTCAAATGTATTTTTCATCTATTTTTTAAATTCATTTGTTTTTAATTTTCTTAGAATTAGATTCTCATAAACTTAATAGAGCAAACTAATGCTACTTGACACATATATTCACCTAATTTGATGCTATTTTATGGTAGTTGTATGAGCAACATAGGGTTAAAGTGTGACGTCTACTTTTTCTATATACTTTATTTTGCTTTGACGCCACCTAGCTATTTAACAAATACCTTGTGGAGTTACCCACAAGGTTTTTAACAAATACCTGGTTTTAATTAATAATGTTTGGTTTTTTGAATTTGAACCAAAATGAAACAAAATTTTATAAATCATTTACACATTTACATGCTTAAATCTTGAAAACTTGATGTTTATGTATAACATTTACATTGTAAGTATTTTCCAAAAGGAGAACAAAAATGAACAAGGAAGTTGTGGTTCAATCACTAAAAGATACATTTTACATGTTCTACGTTGCATACAACTTCAATGGAACATCCACAAAACTTGCAAAAACATGAAAGGTGCAAAACACATCTATACAAAGAACAAAGATGAATTGATCTTGAATCATAAGTTTTGGTAGTATGTCAAATATTGTTCCACCTTGACAACTATGTTTTAATCATTTTTAGGTCATTCAAGAAATTCATCAATGGTAAATGTAATTAACAAACTCAAAATCAATGCCATAGGCAACAATAATCCACAAAATTGATTAGCAATTACATGGTCTACCATGGGTGATATATGGGATATAATGTATAACATGGTTCAAGATCTTTGAAATTTCATGGGTGATGTCATTGTTCCTCAATAATAACAAAAAAAATGTCAAAATCACATTTTATAAAAAACCTACCAAACCAATGTCACATTTCCATACATACCATTATCAAAGTTGCACAAATCTATAAACACCTACACATCAGCATATAATAGTTAACCCCCAAGAACATATATTTGTGGATGATTTTAAATCACCATCATGTTTCCACAACCATGGAATCATCTACAAAATGTGAAATAATTAAATAGACCCTTAATGAAAACATGACATGTTTTACCATTTATTTAATACTAAGGTAAATAATGCATATCACCCACTTCCAAGAAGTCTTCGTGTTCCATTCCATCTTCAAATTTAGCCTCCAATTCATATGTCAAATCAAATTCTACTCCATGTGTACTTCCCAAATCTATATGCTTCAAACAGCCGACATGCGGATTTGTTGGTTAGTTCTTAACAAAAATTAATTTGTCAAGATCATCAGTTTGAAGATGACATCTATGAAGTGAATTCAAAATTCTAACAATAAAAAAAAATCTTTGTGATCTTGATTTGGGAGGTTAGAATGCTCATAATGTGTTTAAATAGTTTCGTAAATATTGAAAAAATTCATTATTTTGTGCACCACCAATTCAAGTCATCCTTGCAATCCACATTGACAAGGTAATTGTGATATCCATCAAACTCTCTTAACACAAGGTGTTTCAAAGTATTTATATTTGTTTTAGTGGTGTGAAACAAAATGTCAAATCAACATGTGATCTTTGCACCTAAAGCTCATTAATAGCATTTGACATTAATAATTTGTAAGCTTCCACCAACAAAGGCAATAATAAATTGTGAGTCATAAATAGCAACCAAACTAACTACATTTCACAACCCACATAACTAATGATTAAATGTACACCCTTACACAACCAAGTTGTTTATGTTATTGTTGCTACCACATCCTACAAAGACTAACGAAAGAAAATTGAAGTTAAAGGCAAAATCATGCATGTTCATTATAGAGCTAATTTTCTCATTGCCACTTTGAAAAAAATGAGATTTGAGACTTGAAACCCAACAATAAAAAAATAGAAAGTAGGAGTAGTAACAAAACCAAACCCTAGAATATGAAAGCTCACACCCAACAACAAAAAACATAAGTAGGAGTTTTGCAATGGAGAAAAATCCCAACTTGTGAAAGTTCAAATCATGCAACAAAAACCACAACAAATAGGATCTATGTAATGGAAAAAAACCCCAATTTGTGAAAGCTCAAACCTTGCAACAAAAACCATATCAATTACAACATGAAACATAGTAAGTAGGAATTGTGCAATTGAGATAAACTTCAACGTATGAAAACTCAAACCTTGTAGCAAAAACCATGACAAATAAGAGTTGTGCAATGGAAAAAACCCCAACTTGCAAAAACTCAAACTTTATAATTGTCACAAATGCCAATATTGGACATGGTCGCATGATGAATGGAGTTTATTCACATGGATTTCCATCTATGATTTCATAGTTCATTTTTGGTTAATTTGTAGTCCATTTATAGTTAATTCCTAATTCACTCTTAAATAACATGTAGTTAATTTTCAATTCAATCTTAGATAATTTTTAGTTAATTCTTTGTTCATTTTCTAGTTCTTCTAGTCCACTTTTAGTTAATTTTTAATTGATTCATAGTTAACTCTTAATTCATCATTAATTGTGTCCTAGTTAACTCATGATTCATTTGTAATTAAAAAACTTTAAGAAGCTTCCTGACGCATTCCCAACTCCTTGAAAAACTCAAATGTGAGTCCAAGTAAAAAACAACGGACGAAGGAGTTGGGACATGCTCCCTAGCTCATAGCAGTTTGAGGGGTAGAGGGGCGTGCTGGAGCTCCAGGATGGGATTAGGAAGAGTTGACAAGCTTCACTCACTCACACGGACCTTGCACAAAACCAACGCAAGATGGTTAGTGCATTGTTGGAACACCTTTGGTGATAGGACAAGCCACGGGCAACACAGACACATAAGACTCACCACGGCCCGGACTTGGGGGAAGCCACCACCTTCCCTCTTTATAGTATACTCTGCATCTCTCCACAGGGCTCACATCCAAATGGCTTTTTGTCCCGGGCCGAAATTGCCAAGGTTAGGACTCCTACGACTTTGGGGCACCATAACTTTGCTTGCAGACCTCTAATTGAAATGAGGTTTGAAGCAAAGTTGTAGGCCTCGTCGAGAGCTTTCGAACGGTATGTTGCACGCCATCTGCACGCACGAAAATCGGGTCGATTCCCGACTTTTAGTGGTCAGGAGTAAAATTGTCAATTTGACTCCCGACCTTTCTTTTGGCCATAACTTGTGTTTCAGATGTCCAAATGAGCAATGTGAGCCCATTTTAGACATCTACATTCTAAGAGCTTTTCAATGATATAAAAAATGCCACAAGCCATTGAGTTTCGACCACTGAATCGCTCTCTGAAGTTTCGGGACTCCATCGGGATTCCATCTCCCAAAGTGGGAGTTGCCTTGGGAGTGTGAAAGTTCACTCCTTCACACTTTCTTACACTCCCAGGAGTATGTGATGTGACTACTGGGCTTTCTCTCGGCTCGCACCCTTGTAACCCCCTGGCCTTGGTCGTGAACCCAAAGCTAGGGTTGCGACATTTCCTTGGTTGATGGGCATAAAAAACTTACATAAAAGCTTCCTTGAACTAGGTCCTGAAAGGAATATAAATAGAAGTAAAACCCCTTATTACTTTCAATCAATTCAACACCAATCTTGAAGTAAGATCTTATTCCATAACATTGTTTTATTCCTTTTGTGTTCATGTTTTCATGTTTTATCACAAAAAATAAAAATTGTTTGCATTTTTGTTTACACATTTCATATTCTTGTTTTTAATTTCTAGTGATTTAGATTTGGTTTTAATTTTCTATATTTGGATTTAGATTTAGGTTTTTTTTTTTCATTATTCATCTTCATAATTATTGTGCCTATAACAATATAAAAAACTAAAACAATTATAATAAAAATCACAAAAGTATGTTCCTTAGTTGATGATGACCTAAAAAACTGGTGACTATATAATATGAAAGCTACTGAAACAAAATGGATGAAGCCCATATGCTTATAAGATAATGAAAATGAAAGCTTGGGTATTATAAGGTGCATGCAAATCTGAAAATGCCACAATAATGTGAGAAAATGATCTTTCTTCCTTTACCCTTTTTGTATTAATAATTAATGAAAAACGATGATGGTGATATTTCTCTCTCAAGCAAAGAAAGTGGATATTGAAAACAAGGAAAAAACATGATGAACAAAAAAGTTCATAAACAACCAAAAAATGCCTACCTTTTTCGCTCTCCGTTGTGAAATCTTGTAAAGATCTTAAATGGTACCACTATCTACAAGCTACATCAACCGGCATTCCTTCGACTAATGTTCTTTCAATTGGCACTCCCTTGCATTGATGTGCTAGACAATGACAATATTCCATCTCAAGATCACATCCAAACTAACATGGCAAGGTTGTTATTAGATAAATCATGAAACAACAAGCTTTATTACAAGAAGCTTTATTGTTCAAAGGAACAAAATTAACCTTAACCTTAAGGGAAAAATAAAACCCTAACTCTATTATATGAAAATACAAATATGGGTTTTTGCCAAGTAATTAACTCAATTTTTTTTCATTTTGATCATGGTTATGACTGAGTGGTAAGGGTGAAGGTGGATACCATGATTTTGATTTGGCCAAGTAGGGTTTGTGTGGTTTTGAAAATTTTAACTTCATAATTATATATATATACCTAGTTTAATATTGTTGAAATACCCAACTTTAAATCTTATACCTGTCTCACATTGGTTTGAACCCAAGACCTTTTTTTATGTGCCATAGTCCTAGAATGGGTTATACTAGTGAGCTATCACCCCTTGAGTCACATGTAACTTTTTTTAAATATCCCTACAATTTACAACATTGGCCACACACTTTTAGGGGGAAGATTTTTGAAGAGCCTATTGTTGGCTCCATGATTAGAATGATATTGTTTGGAAATGACTCAAGTTTAATCTAACAGAAGAGATCCATCCATTACATGTTAAGACATGCAACTAATTGTTGAAGCATGCAAGCGACCACTGCATCTTAGGTTGCAAATAACTCTTCATGAACGGGAAAACACTTAATCCATAAAAGGTCCTTATTGCAAAAAGAATTGCCTACTTCTTATTTCCCTTCTTTACCCATTTCCTCCTAAGAAAAAGATGGATCATGCCCAAACACATTTTGTTCATTACAATATTTGGGCCCTCATTATGCACATTTTGGGCTTGTAATAATTATTATACAACTAATACAAGCTCAAAATGTGCATAAGGGGACCTACAGTCTGTAATGGGTAACATCAAAATGTGTTTGGGCACCTCTAAACACATCTTGGATAAGAAAATGGGCAGTCATGGAAAAAAAAAGTAGACAATATTTTTGTGCTACCTGCAACAAGGACATTTTGTTGATTTAATGTCTTCCTCAAGCATGTAACCTGACAACCATTGCATATCAAGTTCAAAATTAATTTTTCAAGCATGTGGGTCAACTTAACCTTGTTGCCTATCTAGATTCAACCAATAATTTCGTATAAATGTTTAAACCATGCTAGTAAGTTCCTTAGTTTGGGCTAGAGTGAACCAACAACCACCAATGCACTAGTTGAGGATGAGGCCGTTTAAGCCATTTTGGGGATCAACAAAAAATTTCCGCTCCTACCTACCTCCCTCACCTCATTTCCCATTCATTCCATCTCCAAAGCTCAATAGAACTCCCAAGCTTGAGTAGCATAGAGCTTCGTGACACAAGGCTTGAGGAAGGTGGAGAGCTCAATGTTGAAGGAACGTGGAGAGGAGAAGGCAAGAGGAGTATTTCATCCCATATGTAGAAACAAGAGAAGAAAGGTAAGTTCCCTCCTTTCTTTGCATTTTTTTTCTATGTTTTTTTTTTTTTCTACTTGAGAAGAAGAAGACACCATCGTCTTCTTCTTTCACGTTTTTGTTTCCTACTTACCTCCCCCTCCTATCTTTTTGTGCTATTGTTGCAGCTAAGAAGGTGATGACAACAAGCTGTTGTCACCTTTTTCTTTGTGTTTGAAAAGAAGAAAAAAACAATGGCAGCTTGTTTCCATCACCTTCTTTTGTAGTGGTCTTGCATCGAGGAAAGCAACGGTAGTTGCCATTGCCTTTTTCTCTATGTTTGAAAAGAAGAAGATGATGATGCATCTGTGAAGGTGGTGTTGCCGTTGCCTTCTTTTGTGATGGGTTTTACAAAAAAGAAGAAGGCGACAGTAGTTAAGCTTTTGTTAGAATTGCAACTAAAATCAAAACTGAAAAGTAATTTTGGAATATCTATGTTCAAGATCTTTAAGAGCAATTTCACATACCTATAATGAACTTTAATAACGTTTATCAAATTTAACATGTTGAACTAAGTATTTCTCAATCCTTTGCCCATAAACATGAAAACTTGGATAGTATAATGTGAAAGGCGATTTTAATGGAATCACTTGGGCCAATCATGATAGGTGGCCAATCATTTACCCAATCTTTGGGAGTTTGTATTGTACATGAAATTGGACCTGGTTTTTGAACTTGGTTAGATGTTTTTAAAATTTGAAAAATGTGCCAAAATCAAAATTGCAAGGTTTAAAAGTCTTAAGAACTAACCTCAAACACACACACCCAAAGAATCTACCAACTTTTTTTGAAATGTTGAAACTAGGACTGGTGGCTCTCTTAAAATGGAAGAACCCAGCAATACAAATTCAAAACTCAAGTGTTGCATCTCAAGTCTTAACCAAATTTTGCTTCAAATCTCAACTATTGCATCTCAAGATGTCTCAACCAAATCTTGACTCAAAAATCAAGTATTGCATCTCAAGAAGTCTCAACCAAATTTTGATTCAAAACTCAACTATTGCATCTCAAGATGTCTCAACCAAATTTGAAGCAATTTTAAATCACGTAAATTCATTTGGGTGAGACCCAATTGACAGGATTCACAAAGTCAATGAAAAGAAACAACAATGTTATCTGGGTATAATCACAAATGACCAAAAAAGCTAAATTTCCAGCTTGGACAACCAAAAAGGTTGGCTCCTTTTTGTCAAATGGGAAGTGTGAGAAAAGATGCAAATCTTTGCAAATTACCTTTGCACCTTTGCATGCGAATTTCAACTTTTTTTTTTCCTTGGCTTTTCAAGCATGGGTATCACAGAACGTGCTCCTACTGGAGCTACTTTTTTTCAAGACATTTCAAAGGAATGTTGGTTATAGCCCAAGGAGGTCTGGGTCGGTTGAAGCCCAAGGAGGGGCCATTGTATTGAGCTTCCAGCTACTTCTACTACTCGATCTCACCTTCATTAAGGATGGGACCCCCCCTTGTCCCTTGCCCCACACACCTCCCCAACTTGAAAACATGGTAGTACCTTGGTGGCTCAGGCACATGTCTGCTGAATAATTAATTTTAAATAAAAAGAATATTTCAGAAGATTCTTCCTTGTACCTTCTCAAAAGTTTTCTTTTTGAGAAAAATATTATTTGAAAATTTCGGCATTAAAAAAAAATGTATAATTTGTGTGGAAATGACCAAGGTACTACGGGCATTATGGAAATGGTATTTCCAAACACCGGAGATAAGGGTAAAAGACTGGTGATCATAGTGCACCACCAAAAGAAGGGTAAAAAATGGGTTCAATATTTTTTTCTCAATTTTTTTCGGAAGTAGGAATAGGTGGTGAGCATCCCAAAGTAGATTTTGCATTTATTTCTGACAGAATATTGTCCATGGATTTCTCCAAATAGCAACAAAATGGTCACAAACTTTTGGGGTGGTTAAAAAAGTGACAACATTTCTTCAAAAACCAATTTTTCTGTCAAATTTTGAAGGGATTTATTTTGGGATAAAAATCCTCACATCTGGGACAGAATATGTTTCAGTTTTGTTTTTCTTTGGGTTGTCAGGATGAGGAATTTAGCCACCAAAAAAATTACACTGATTATCATAGTACAACGAAAGGAGGGAAAAATCATGACAACCAAATTACAAGATGGATGTCTTCTACTAGACTTTGTTCTAGCACTTTCATGAGATCTAGGTCTGGAAGCTTACTCTGCAACAAATAAACAACAAGGGGTGTGTCACACTGTGGCCTTTGCCATTTACATAAAAAATATATCTTTAGGCAAAAGAAGAATTATGAAAATTCAAATATTTCACCATGCAAAACTATAATCTTCAAAAAATCCTCTAAAAGAAATCAAAATCATTCAAGATATTATAACTCTTGTAACTAATCTCAAGCTTCAACACAAGCCAAAATATAATCTTTCAAAAGTCCTCATATAAAAATAGACCTATTATTACCTAGGGGCCAAAATCCATTAAGCTACTATAGTGAATCTAAACACAAAATCCTTGCTTTGGCAGACAAGGCCAACGAATGGACTCCCTTTTGGGGAAACCCCCATCTCAATGAACCGCTTGAAGAAGATATTTTGGGGAAGGATGAGATAAGAAGTTCCCATGGCATGTCTTCAACCCTCACACAATTGTATTTTCTTTGGGATCCTGAAATGGAATCAAAGGGCCACTGTGAACTTAGCACCCACCAGCGCACCATCCACTGGATGCCCCTTATTCCATTAGTACTTTCAGTTGTGGATGAACCTCAACTGAGTTAATATTTGATTTTATCTTGGTAACCAATTTTGTAAGAAATAGGTCTCATATATTCGTTTATAAGCTGATGATTTATACTTAAGTAAGGACTGTTTTTAGTACCTACCTACTAAAAAACAAGCACTAAGCTAACCACCATGGTTAAATAGGCAACTGGAACCCAACAGAAAACTGTTTCTTGACCATTGTCAATAAGAGCCTAGAGGTCTTTTGAGTATTCGTATGAAGACGGGATAAGAAGCCTAGTCTTTTTTTTTTAATATTCATCTCATATATTCACAAACAAGCTCAAGCTTCTTAACCCTTGTTGTAAGAATATTCTCATACAGAGGGGGTCTCAGGACCCCTTGATATGGGAATCTTCCAAACCATGGTTAATGGCCAGTGGTAAATCTAGCTTTTTGCTACTCCATGCGGGAGGTAATCAACCTAAATGTCACCAGGCACATTGCCCTTCCAGGGTACAAGGAGCACCTACATAGGTACCTTCACTTTCTTGACTGAGGCCTGTAGGTAACTCTAGTGAACCCAACACTAGCATCTTCACATTCTAGCCTCTTAGAGTGAGGCATGTTTGAGGCTATTATCCAAGAGCAGCTCTATCCATACTTGATATTTGACCCTATAACAATATTTCTTTCATTCTAAATTATTTATTTATTAGTTCCAAGCCCTAAACCCTAAATCCATACACATGAATCTGAGAGAGTAAAAGATCAAAATTTACTGATATCAAAACATTTGAACCAGTCAATACATCTGGCCAATCAAGAGCTGATGCTAGATTGTGATATGATTTTTACCAACCTCAGCATACCTATTGAGGAAAAATGCTTCGGGCATAATTATTTTACTTAACTTGTTAGGCAAATATTTACTCATTTTCATTCAAAATATGTTATGCAATAGAGTTATCCGTAAAGTAATCCTGTCTTCACCCTGTCTTTGGGCCTCCTTTCACCCTCTAACCCTTCTTAGAGTGGTATCCGCAAGTACAGACGTTTTATTAAATCTCAATATGAAACACTCCAACTCAGTGTGAAATGCTGAAACTCAGCATTTAATGCACGATGTTCGAGAGTAATTATAGTAGTTGTACAGTTCGAAGCAGTGAAAATATATGTAGCACCAGTGGAGGCGCTCAGGGAAAAAGGAAAGACAGGATGAAACTCAGTTTATCACCAAAAATTGATGATTTTCTGAGTTTCATCCCCCCTTGAATGCTAATGTACATTTTTGCAGGTTTTTAAAAATCTCACCCTGTGTATGAACAAACTCAGGATTCTGGTGGTGTGTTTTTCTTACTTTACCGACAACTCTAATGTATTGGTGGGGATGGTCTAACTAGTGACATGTAAAATTTGGACTTGGTAAACTTGATTTAGTCTTTATGACAATAAAGTTATTTGTGAAGTCACCCTTTGCTTCACCCCTTATCCCCTCTTTTAGTGGTATCTGCAAAGTAAGGAAATTTTATTAAATCTTAGCATATAAAATTCTAATACTCAGCATTTAATGCACAAGGTTCGAGAGTAATTATAGTAGTTGTACAAGTTGGAGCAGTGAAAATATATGTAGCAATAGCGGAGGCGCTCAGGAAAAAGGAAAGTGGGGATGAAACTCAGTTTAGCACCAAAATTGGTGGAAAAAATAGTTTGGGTCCCAGTTATTTTATTTTGTAAAATTTCATTCCCAGTTATGCATTTGATTCGTTATTATGTCGAAACTGGCCATTCTCGCCCCCTAATCGCCTGACTTCACGCATAACTTTAATGTATTCATAATCTTTAGACACAACCCAGAAGGAAGCCTTTCAGGCAGGGATTTTATTTTTATTTTTTCAATTCGTGATGTAGCCAAACTGGCAATCATCCACAAGCAGATTTAGCTGAATTTGACTCTAGACCACATATGAAAGTTTTAAAAAATTATAATTCTTCATATATTTTGGCTACATGCTGGAACTTGTTGTAAAAATCCGGCGACCTTTTTTTTTGTTAAAACTCAAAATCTGAAACATTTGGACCATTTATTTCACAAAATTCCGTTTTACTTGTTAGCATCATTACTTTAAGGTTGAAAAACTGTGAAAATTCACCAAGAATTTGAAACACTACTTTGAGGAAACAATTTACCATGAGAGGGACTAGCTCTCTCCCATTTTTTTTGGGTTTCCGAAGGCTATTTGTGTTTTTGCCTTTCTTTGGCCTTCCCTTTTTGGCCTTCCCTTTTTGTCTCCCCTATGATGGTTCCAGCCATGGATCTTTTATTCTACTTTTTATTTTTCTTTGAGGAAACTATCATGGCACAGGTGTAAGTACTGGTGTTACCTGAGGCCCACCACATTACAAATTTTAAACTTTTAACATTTCTAGTGGGGTCTCTAGACTCTTTAGGGCTTTGAAACCCAAACCGCCTCTCCACTCTCCTCCTCCAGGTGGTATGTCTTAGACCTTACAAACCAAAGATAAGTTGGCACTGCGTGCTTCTGAACACAAATTAAATTGCAAGAAAAAAATGGGAACTTCTTTAATAAATGAACATAAATAAAATACAATATCTATGACCAATAATCACAAGTAAGACCCTCTTCACCATCTAACTACTGACCCCTTGCTGAGCCAGCAATTAAAAGCTCTTCATCGTCTTACTACTTGACCTCATTTCAGTGACAAGTCGTAAATATGTAAGTACTCTTCAAGAGTGGGGTCAGAGTATATAAGCCTAAAACCCTTTTGAAAAAAAGATTGAGTGGGTGCTGGTGGGTGAGATGAGATCAAGTTAGTTAAACCTTAAACCCTTGAAAAAACGGGGTGATTGACCAATGGTGGGCAAAACCAAGTCAGTTAAATCTTAAACCCTAAACTTCTTTAAAAAGAAACCAAAAGAGTGAATGGACTAACACACCATCCATCGGATGTCTATTATTTCTTGATTATGGATGAAACCCAACTGAGTTGACATTAGAGTTGACCTTGGTAAACTTTCCTACAAAAGATAGGTCATAATAGGTAGGTAGGAAAATAGATGCATGGAGATGGTTCAGTACCTGGGTTAAAGATTAGTGGGTTGTCAAGTAGGTAGGGATTTAAAAAAAGAAACTGAGCTAACTGCCCTGGTTACCTAGGGAACTGGAACTCGATGGAAAAGTGTTTCCTGTCCACCTGCCATCCAATCCCTCCCTCATTGTGTGCTGGTGGCTGTTGGTTCATTCTGGCCCAAAGCAGGTGGGCTCTATATACTTCAAAGGGAAAGAAAATGGGGGAAAAAGGGGGAAAGCAAAAGGCATTTAAACTGCAGGTGGTCACTAGACACTCACCTTGGATGAGACCAAAGTGGAAATCATCCATACGAGGATGCAGTAAAAATGGCCATCATCTCTAAGAAGATTCACTCAAATTTGGCTATCAACAAGATATGAAATACAAATAGTTTATTCATCCCTTTTCTCATATCTTTGACTACTTATTGAGAAAGAAAAAAATCTGGTTACATTTTTACTTCATTCAAAAATCATTTCATTTTCAAAAAATTTATCCTTTAATTTCATTTTTGGATGAAATTTCACTAGTTAAATCGTTGTTTCTAAACATTTACAAAATATACCATCCTGAGACTAAGTCAGAGTCTTGAGTCCCCATTTGCCCAGTAACCACTTAAAGAAGGTGATAGCACTAGTTTATAGTCTTTTTTTTAATTGGCACAGTTTTGCTGGAATGTGAAATTCAAATTATAGGATTAAAAAATGAAATGATTTTGAAGGGTTTCAACTTTCGATTGCTAGAAGGGACCCAAGAAAAGAATAAAAATCATCATATATTTTTGTATTTGCTTTTGAGAGTGTGTAGAAGGAACAATTACACATTTGGATAGCTTCATATCTCGTTTATAGCTGGGTTTGGCTAAATCTTCCTAGGGATGATGGCCACTTTTCCTACAAATCTTCCTAGGGATGATGATTGCCACTTTTTTTACATCTTTCTAAGGAAGATATAGCCACTTAGGTTCAATATAAAAAATTCCAAAGTTTTAAAAGAAAAAACTTTTAATGAAGGTCTTATTCACCCAGGCCAGTTTGACTTCATAGTGAAATTTTAAAAAGGATAGTGCAAGGTGATAAGGAAGGAAAGGCGTGAGAGAAGGGGGAGGAGAAATGATTAGAGACGGGGAAGAGACAAATGTAAACATAATGAAATGCAATTATAAATCACAATCTAAGGCATCCTTTACAAGAAAAGTGGATTGTTCTCTTAAACAAAGAACATCACACCATATCGTGTCACTTAAAAAATAATGCTATCTATCATCATTGGTAGTAAATAGTACATTGGTAATTTCACACATGTTAATCAAATAATGAATTGAATTTGAAATTTTCACAAAGATTCCAATATTCCCCAAAGATTCAGTACCTTTCCTTGACCAAATTTTTTTTTCTTTTAGAGGGAAGTGGGATTATAGAAACTAAAAAAAAAATGAAAAAAAAAAAAACCAAGTTTTGCAAAATATTCGAACTTTTCCAAAAAATAATATAATTAATGTGGAAGGAAGTGCCAAGGATAGATAGATATGTATGGTGTATATGTATTATTGTGTTGGTATATTAAAAGCAATGGAGAGACAGTTATAGAGTTATTGCAGTCAGGCCATTTTCTGAAGCAAAAAATGAACAGATAGAGGAGGGCTTATAAATACGGCTGGGGCTGCAGGGTCCTCTCTAGACGGTGTTAGGTGCTTTTCTACTTACGCCTTCATTTTGGCGTTTGATTATTGGTGTCTGCGGCAAGCAGCTGACGATGTCTGTTGTCAGCTTGCGCCAGCGCTTGCTTCCTCGCTCGCTCGCTCGTTTGTTTGCTTGCTGCCTGTTTGCCTGCCTTCCTTTCTTCCATCCCTGCCTGCCTGTTGTTGCCGCCTCCTCCTCCTCCTCCTCCTCCTCACAGCTCCAACCACATAGACAGGCTCCTCAGCCAAGCTTCGCTCTCACACTCCTCCCAGTATTAAAGCAACTGGAGCTCCACTCCTCCCATTGCTGCTCCTGTTCAACTCATGGCTTATATGTGATAGACAGACACACTAACAAAAAGAAAGAAAGAAAGAAAGGAAGAAAGCGCAAGAGAGAGAGCGAAAGAGAGGGCGAGAGAGAGAGATGGTCTATATATCGAGCTTTCAATAGTGATGTTTTCATTGTAGCTGTGGCGCCTGCAGCTGCTCATGTGAGAGAAGAAACGAAATTATAAACAGCTGGTAAGTTTCTGGAGCTCTGTTATTACATGTGTGTGTTGTGTGTGTGCATGTGTCGACTCTCTCCCTCTCTCTCTCGACTCTCGCTCATAGATTTGTACTTGTGTGGACAGCAGCTTGTGACCGAGTAAAGCACGTCGTCGTGGAGTTGCGAAATTATATAATCTTAGACTGTTGTTTTTTGTTGTTGTTGCTTGCTTGCCGGTATTGGGTGTGGCACTCATGTATAATCAGCAGCTAATTTAATAGAAGAAATCGATCCAGGCTTTCACATGACGAGCACGCGGGAGAGAGAGCGAGAGAGAGAGGTTTAGGACTCGAGCAGCGGCTTTGAAGCTCTAGTTTCCAGTTCTGCAAGAGAGCAGCTTTCAAGAGTTTTCCTGTTGATTGATCACACCAGGCGCTGCGCGGCCGGTAGACAGAATTAGTAGTGTGCTATCTAGCTAGAGCTGCCAATTGTGACGCCGGATCAGACAAGATCCCCTAATTCAGGGCTGTGTCGATGGGCATGCACCTGGCGCATTGTGGTGTATCGTATTCCAGTTGCGACTTCAGCGCGTACATTTCTAAGACTGCAGCTGCTCGTAAATGATCAAATTTACAGCTCCCTGGCTGGGTGCGCTCACAGCGACAATCTTGGATATTTGACTCCGTAAGTACTCGTGCTTAAATCTAAACTAGTAATTTCCGTCCGCAGATATATAAAATTCCTTCTAAGATTTCCAGCGTCGACTTGTGTGTTGCTGCATCTTTTTCCAACACCAGCTGCCTCTCGTAGATCTATACAAGTCTCGCTGCGGTAAATGCAGCTCATTAATCTTTAGTTTAACACTAGGAGACTCGCCACACTACCAATTGGGGTCGAACTCATGCACTGTCTCCGGCACCGCAGCGCAAAGTGCTAGTGCAGCTGTAATCCGAAGCACCTTTTGTTTGTGGCAGCTTTGATTCTTTTTCATGAATCTTGTCAGTTCTTTCTCTTCGGTTTAGATAGAATTTGGTGACGGTTTCGAGTCTCTTTGAAGCTGCTTTTGCAAAAGTATTCTTCTTGTTTCTGGTCAATGAATCCCTTTGGCTGCAGCAGGTACACGACCTCTAGTGTGGAGGATCTAGAGATCATGAGTCCTCGACAAGGCAGGCAGGCATGCAAATCCTGGAAGCTAATTCTTTAGTGTAACTTTGTCTTTTGTTGCCTGCGGCTGCTCCAGCCCACAGTCATGGGATTAAGAATACTATGTGCAGAATCTGAAGCTCTTCAAGTTGAAGAAGATTTCAGTTTCTTCCTTATCGATGAAGTGACCCATGTAGAGGACCATGGAGATTGATCAGCGAAGAAGTCGAAGGGTTACAGTAGTGCCGCGGATCATGCCTGCAGATCAGTACAGATGAAGTACATGCTGCAAGAAGCTGCACGCAGTCGAGTCGAGTGTCGAAGCTCTAGATCTCTCAGCCATCGAACTCGCTGATCTAGCTAGTCTCTGCAGGTGATCAAGATCAACTGCTGATCAACACTGCTCGAGAATTGTTGTGCGGCGACCAGCTCGTGGGTAATTGATGTCCAGGATTGATCCTCGGAAACTAGTACTGTGGTGGAGGTGGCGGGGGACTAGCTGGGGGAGCGCGCGCGATCGAGCATGGCTTTAGTTTGCCCTAATCAACCACGAGAGACATTAGGGCATGTTGTTGTGCTTCCGGGTTCTGCCATGATCTCTCGACTGGGCCTCTGCGCGGCGCATGCAGATCATCATGTAAACACAGCCTCTAGCGATCATCCTGCTGCACATGAGCTAGCCGCCAGTGGAGATCAGCAGTTGCAGCAGTTTTGCATGGCTGAAGATTCGTCCACCACTGTCTCCTCCGGCTCCACCTCCTGCCACAATTACTCCGCCGCCTCTGCAGCTGCGCCTACTAGCTGTGCAGGAGGATCAACGGGCCCAACAAGCGCAGGAGGAATATGGCCCAGTTTTTCTTCTTCCGCTCTCGCGCGGAGTTCCAGCTTCGTCCCTAGTGCATCGGCTGCAGCATCTACCAGCTCATACGGAGACTGGTCATCGATGCCGCAGTTTCCTCATCAGTCTGCTGCTGATCGTACTCCATCGGCTCCAGTGCCTGCTGCTTTCAATCTTGGCATTGCTGCTGGTCACGCATCTGCCATGACTCCATCTACCTCTTATCTCCAGTGGAGTTCTCCTTTCTCCAGTGTTCCTGCATTAGCTGCTTCTCATGATCAGACTGGAAACCGACTCTTCTACCCAAATTCGAACGCTGCTGCACAACCCCGGCCCGACGTCGTTGCTATTCGGTCGACGACAGGAAGTCTGGCAAGCTGCGATACTTCCTCATGGGGGGAGCTGCAGCTGTCGAGCGTGGCAGAAGCTGCAGGTAGCTCAGCTTCTGCTTCCCACCAGCAGCGATTCCTCGGTGTCGCTGCTCCTGCTGCTGCTAACCAGTACGAGATTCTTCCGTCGCGAGCGTCTGGAGGATTTAGCAGCTATCATGCAGCAGCTGGCCAAAGGGTCGTCGAGACTAGAACAGCTCGTCAGGGGGAGGACGACATGCAGCAGGTGCAGGATGCAGAGGTCGATACGGTTTCTGCATGGGTGGATGGGAGGATTGGAGAGTTGATGGCAGCCATGCCTGGCGTTCCTCTTCAACATCTGTTTGCGAAGCTTCTTGAGGTTTTGGAGCCTTGCAATACGCAATTAGAGAAAGTAATTGCAGCTCGATTCCACGCGCTCAGCAGCTCTGCAGCTGGGAGTCCTCATGAAGCTGCTGCAGCCGGGTCGAAAATCCAGAAGCAATCGCAAGCTCATGTTGCAGGTTCTAACAAGAGGATGCGTGAGAATACGAATGACGACTTGCATGCGCGTGAAGAACGCGACAATCAAGTGTTGCAGCTCCAAAGAGATCAGCATCGTCTCGCGGGACGAGCTGTAACAGCAACAGCAGCTTCGTCTCACCCCCTTCAGAGCTGCAATCCCCCCTCCCGACGCAGCAATCAACTCACCGCAGCAGCTCCGCACACTAGTGGTTTCAGTCCTCTTCCTCCTCAATCTCTTCCTCTTCTCCCACCCATGATGCAGCAGACGGACTCCGAAAATTTTGCAATTAGGCCACAGCTGCTTCTTGATGAAGCTCCAGCTGGTTCCAATCTAGCTGCAGCTTCTTTGCAACTGTCGCTGGATCCCCGGAACGTCGAGATGAATCTGTTGCCAGACCTACAGCAGCAACAACGACATCAGCTGCATGAGCTGCAACAACCACCGCAGCAGCAGCTGCAGACGCATCATCATCATCATCATCATCATCATCGCCAGCTGCAGCATGAGCAATTAGCTGCTAGAAACTCACAAAACTACAGCTCTCCAAGTGCATTGCAACAGCTGCCTGCAAGTACAGAACCGCGCCACAGCAGCTATGGCAGCCAGGCTTCAGCTTACGTGAACCAAGATCTGCACACTGGCGCAGAACAGTCCCGCGCTTATCAGTACAATCTGCACGAGCTACAACCTCCTCCGGCAGCTCCAGCTGCAGCTCCCCCAAGCTCCAGTACTACTAGCATGTATCTTGTGTCGGAAACAGCTTACGACGAGAAAGGACTGGAGCTTCTAGCTCTTCTCTTGCAGTGTGCGGAGGCAGTCTCGGCAAACAACGTCGAGGAAGCGAATTCCATTCTACCGCAGTTGACCGAGCTTGCAACTCCCTACGGAAGTTCGGTACAGAGAGTGGTGGCTTACTTTGCGGAAGGGATGACGTCCAGGCTCTTCGCGACATGCATAGGCAGCAACATCTGGGAGTGGGAGTCATCGCCAGCAGCATCACCAGCAGGAAATATCATGCAGAGAATCAGCAATCACAAGATAGTGTCTGCAGTACAAGTCTTCAACGACATTTGTCCTTTCGTGAAATTCTCGCACTTTACGGCCAATCAAGCAATCGTGGAAGCTTTCGAAGGAATGAGCGAGGTGCATATCATCGACATCGATATCATGCACGGCTTACAATGGCCGGCACTCTTTCACATTCTCGCGTTACGACCCGGAGGACCGCCACAATCCGTGCGTATCACGGGACTTGGAACTTCCATGGAGCTTTTGGAAGCTACGGGGAAGAGACTTTCCGATTTCGCACAGACACTCGGTCTTCCCTTCGAGTACATCGCGGTCGCGGATCGGATCGGGAATGTGGACCCCTCCGCATTGAAAGTGCGAATGGGTCGTGATGCTTTGGCTGTGCATTGGATGCAACATTCGCTTTACGATGTCACGGGTTCTGATCCTCAAACCCTAAGTCTTCTGCGACGGCTGTCTCCCACAGTGATCACTCTAGTGGAACAGGATCTGCGACACGAAGGGAGTTTTATCAACCGCTTTGTCGAAGCTCTTCATTACTACTCTGCTTTGTTCGATTCTTTGGGTGCTACGCACGCCGATCAAAGTACACAACGACATATCGTGGAACAGCAGCTTTTGTCTTGCGAGATTAAGAACATTCTGGCTCCCGGCGGACCTGCGCGTCGTCGCAGCAGCAAGAGCACGACGACAGGCGGCTTCGGCGGCGGTGGTGGACGGCAAGCAGAGCCGACGACGACGAGGTTCGGGCAATGGCAACAGGAGCTTCGTCAGGCAGGTTTCAAGGCGGTTTCGTTAAGTGGTAAGGCTGCAACGCAGGCGGCGCTCCTGTTGGGTATGTTTCCGAGTGATGGGTATACGCTCGTAGAGCAATCAGGAACTCTGAAGCTTGGCTGGAAAGACCTGTGTCTCCTTACCGCCTCCGCTTGGAGCTCCTGTAATTGACAATTATACATTTAAAAACATGCTCTTTACATAAATTCTCATTTGTCAAATCAACTTTTGTGATTCAAGGGTTTTTTATAGGGTTTAACTAGTAACTTGATCTTCTTGCCCACCTTCACCCACTCACTCTTTTTTTAATTTTTCCTTCTAAGGTTTCAGGGGTTTTCAGAGTTTAGAGTTTAAGTGACTTAATCTTGTCCACCATTTAGTCCATTTAATCTTTTTTTTTAAAAGTGTTTTAGGGTTTAAGGTTTAACTAACTCGATTTTGCCAGGCATCAACCACTCGCTCAATCTTTTTTTTAAAAGGGTTTAGGGTTTAACCAACTTGATCTCGCCCACCACCCTTGCCCACTCACCTTGTTTTTCTTTTTGTGAAAGTAATGGCCTAAGGTAAGGTACCGCCTTGCCCTAGTAGGGCCCTAATTTCAAGAATGTATCTCACCCCTTTCCTTTCTCCCTGACCCACGGGCCTTGCTTTTGGGCCCCCTTCCTGGGAATGTCCCCCACCCATGGGCCTTGCCCTTGGCCCCCCCCCCCCAATCTTGGGAATATCCCCCACCAATGGGCCTTGCCCTAGGTGGGGTTAGGAATGTACCCCACCCATGGACCTCGGAGGGTAATGTTCAGTGTTGGCTGGGTATGGATTTTGACTCGGGTAAAACCATATCATTTTTTGTCAGGTCTGGGGCAGGGTATGGAAAACTAGATTGTCGAGTATGAATTTTGATGAGAACTGGTCAATTATCTTACCTCTCTAATATTAACTGCCAAGACCATGTTGGTCTAGTATCACTATGGAAAAATTTAAGCAGGTCATTTGTCCCAAACCCTAAATCCTAAGCCCCTTGTGTCACTAGGGTAACCCCCTAGTAGTCAGAAACCAGAGCTTACAAAAAAATTCAACCTAAACCATAAAACTTGTATTGACATCATACTCAATGGTTTCAAGGTTGAGTATTTAGAAAAATTGACCCTTTTGTGTAATGGTAAGGTATTAGGTGATGTTTTTGAAAAAAATTGTATTTTGTGCATGAGGGCAAAAGCACATTATGGTGTAATACTCCAACATACATGTAATACCTATTATTGTGTAAATTATTAAAATAACATTATAAATACATTGTAAGCAAGATAATTACATTACACAACTCATACAACAAGGGTAAACAAAATTAGTTTTTTTAAAAAATAATTATCAATGATAAGTAATTGTATCCATGGGCCTTACCTTAGGTCCACCATTTTGGAAATGTCCCTCACCCACGGGCCTTGCCTTAGGGCCCCCATTTTGGGAATGTCCCACACCTATGCTTCCCATTTTGAAATATTCCCCACCCATGGGTTACCTATTTGTAAAGCATGAAGTAAACATTGAACATCCATTGCAAACCTGTTATGACTCAGTTATGGATGAACTACAACCCTAAACCCTCCTAATTCCCCTTCCCACTGCCTATGTAAAGTCTGGCAATATCATACCAAAGGAGGTAGGAAATGTAAGTGATTATGGTGTACTTAGGTGAGTGAGTACATAAGATACTTGATGGCTACTAGGTAGGTAGATGCATGTGAATGGGTTAGTAAATACAACACAAATGTGTTTCCTGTCCACAGACCATCCATCCATGCATCCTGCATGGTGTGCTGTTGGGTGCTGGTTCACTTTGGCCCTTTTAACTAGAATGTGTCTGCCATATCATGAACAACTTGAAGGTGATCACATGACGCCAAGATACAATTGATGATACCTTTACACATGTTGACATGATTTGAACTGAATTTTTTGCATGTGTGTCTGGACTTCAATAGATTGTAAGCGGTTAGTAATATAACAAATATATTTTGGAATGTGCCCATAAAGAGAATATCATTAAGTTGCATCCTAACAAAAGTACCATTCATTAGCCAACCTTATAAGCACAAAGTAGTACCATGATGATGATTGATCCTCTAATTTCAGAATTTGAATGCAAACCTTTTTGTTTAACTCTCACGACAAAAGATTATGCATTGTAAGTTTTGTAACCCTATCATCTCATAACCCAATGTATGATCTGATCACAATCAGCACTTATGCGTAGTTTTGGTGCTGTAAAATGTATATACATGCTTTTAATCATCAAGTAAGCAAAACGTGTAAATATTTTGCAGTCTTTGATGACATTGGGGGCAGCCATCTGGTGAACTCCCACAAATCCTTCTATCGGGTGTGCAAAGTTTCTGCCAAATTTGGATGTCATGGTTTAATGGTCTGCCAGTCCACAGCTAACTAGAAGCACCTGACACAGCTCATATTTAGGTCAGTGCATCACCTGATCGCTACTCTAATGTCTGTTTTGTTCTCTTCCAGCACCATGGAACATAAACATGTGGGTAGCTAACAAGATCATGCAGGGATGATGGAAAATCTACCAAACTTGTATCAAACCCAATTATAAACTTTTGGGCCTGCAAGTTAGAACTTTAATATTGATGCCTCCTTAACACCTTCAGTGTTTTCCAAATGTACATTTAGACAAGAATTCACTATAAAAACATCCAAAACATCCCATAGCTTTTACTAGCAAAGTTCCCAAAGTTTGCATCCCTACATAAAAAGTTTGCAAAATCCTACATATGCCATCAACTTTGGATGTCATTGGGGAGTATGGGAACTAATTGTGAGGTCAAACTTTCGCATTTTCATGTAGACATCATCCTTGGGAGTTTTGGCACGAAAAAGAGAAATAATTGTGGAACTTTTGGGTTTCCAATGATGACTTTGATAGAACTCCAAAGGAACAAAATTTGGGGGTTTTTTTTGAAAAATTAGCAAGCATCAATAATAACACCAATGAGTTCAAACTTAATAAAGTTATATATAATGGTGAACCCAGTTTGACACTAGTTTGAACCTTTGTTTCTCATCTCATGCCCAGTTGGAGTAAATTCATAAAGTCATTTAAAATGGGCAGCAATATTCACAAATTGGGGACCAACTCATGATTTGACAGAATTTCACTATTTGAGATAATAAAAGGCAGGTATAAAGGTAGGGTGCTTGGACCATTTGCCTTGGGCAACAATAAAATTGAGGTCCAAACTCCATTTTTGACTTTTTGGAACAATAGGGAGTTTCATCCCCTGTTTTTCATTATGTTAAAAGTCATATCCTTGCAATTTTCACCAAGGCCCTTGTTTTAATGAAACTGGGGATTCTCGTTGCTAGTTCTGGCCACTTTACAAATAACATTAATATTGACAACGTTTACTCTGGTGATCAAGTACTCAAGCTTTCAAATAAAATCTTTATTGAAGAGTGAGTTAATTTTCCAAGCTCTTCAATACAAAGGCCCGATCCATGTATTACTCCTTTCTTTGCTCCCCAGATAAAGGGCCTTTGCAACAAGGATAGGTAAAACAGGAATTAGACCATTAACTGTCCTTCTCATAAAAATTATAGCAAGTTTTTTGGTAAATCCATCCTTTTTCCCATTTCTAATTGTTCATTTTGAATTAAAGAAGATTCCCAATCAGGGTAAAATAATAATTTGGTTGATTGGCCCTTCAGTTGATACAAGGGGGGTCCATCAAACTGAATGCTTGGTGGGCATGTCTGCTATGATATTTGCAGGGCATGTGATGAGGTCCTCGTATGATAGCATTTGAATTTCCAAAACAATAAAAAGCTGCAATAACTTAGTCAGTAGCTGGAGCCTGGAAGGATGAAGTGCAAGTAGAACAATTCTACTTAGCATGCCCTCAATTCCAAATGAGGTCTACAAAGTACGTGGTACTTTTGTGAAGTATATGATGTACCCTCGTATGAGCTGTGATAGAGGCACTACTTGTTTAACCAAGTGGTCCCAACCACATGGTCCATTGTAGTGTGATATGTACCACAAGATGGTACTCGAAAGGTGAAGAGGCTCATATTTACAATTGATGGGTTGGCAATCACTTTGCTCTCTCTCTCTCTTCCTTTCTTGAGACAAGAGATACTTGGCTCTATACCTTTGGTTTACATGCCATCAAGAAGAGTTGAAATTGTACACTCCTATACAGGAGAGCACATCCAGATCCCCTTTTTCTGGTTGCAAGAAGCCACTTTGATTGGCCCATCACCAAAAAAAGGAAACCGTAAATTAGACATGCCCAAAACAGAAAAATCCAGTACCTGTTTCAACTCTATCATTTTGAATCTAGTTGTGATGAATAATAATGTATTGTTGCTACATCAATGCAGCACCACATGGATGAAGGACCATGCAATTATTTTGTATAAGACTTATCCCCATTTCAGAGCTTGGAGTGAAACCACTAGAGTATCAAAAAATTGTCCGTGCTTTTGATTATAAGTCATCAACACATGAGGACTCAGATAGGGGGTTCTTGCTGTGTGGAACTGTCTACTTCCATCTCTGCAACTCTCTGCACTACTCGGTGTAATGTAATGTGTAATGTAAAGCCCTGGGTTGAAATGATATCAGTTGGGTGATAATCATTTTTGAAGGGGATCTAGTGTGAGGCCTGTGAAACCAATCAATTTACTCAAATCCATCTATGGTCCTTCATCTGCAGCTACAACAGAAAATCCAGGTCTTGTACCACAAAGGGGCCCTAACTACACTCTGATCGTTCTATTATGGCAAATTCATTGTCTTCAACTGCAAATGAAAATATTATGAGACTGCAGCCAAGTTCCCAGGAAAAAAAAAATTGTCAAGAACATGATCGCACAAAGGAATTGTTGCAAGTGAGAACCTTGTAAAATTTGTGCTTTGCATAAAATTTGTGTTTGTTTGAGGCCTTGGGTTAAGCAGCCCCTACACTGGTACCATGGTAAAAATGAGTCTTGGGACTGGTACAGAGGCTTACGCCCAGTATCAACACTTTGTAGCAATACTGGTAATAAGGACCTTGCCTGGCTTGTATGACTTGAGGCAATACCAGCATTGTATGGACACCAACCTAGTAGGGACCTAAACTGATACCAACTTTGTACAAGTTTTATACAAGTTTCAATACCAGGTATATTGCCTGCCTCATATCAGCCAAATTTTGGTCTTTAGACCCAATACCAGTACCAAGCTAGTATGAAAAATTTCAAAAGCCTGTACCAGACCAACACTACGGTAGTAGAAACTAAAAACCCCCAACTTTTTTTGGGTTTCTTCTCAACATATAAATATGTTGTCCACAAATGAAATCATGGTCTCAAGTCCAAATTTAACATTTTCCAGGTTAAATATAGCCACTATGAAGCCTCACTCAAGAAGGTGAAGGTACCAGCACAGATGTTTTGAGTACCTGTAAGCAGATTTTCCATGACTATTGGAGCACTAGAAGAGATTCCCTGTTGGATTTGCAGTGTGTACATTCTTGTAGCACTCATATTCAACTCATGTTAGGCTTCAGATTATTGCATCATTGTTGCCTTTTCCCCTTTATGAGTAAATTAGATCATTCAGATGTCCTGCAAGGAAGGATTCATTTGTATAAACAGTGGTGGAGGTAAATTCTCGTATGACACACATAACTTTAGTCATCTCCTTTTTTATGTACAATATATCACCTTCCCTGTGGGAAAAAATAAGTCTTTTTGGGCCCTTTCATCACTGTGACAGTCAGCTGCTATAAATGTCTTTGACAGTTTTGTGCACACACAGAAAACCCCCCATATCATATTTACTTTGGAAACAATAAATTCATGGAGTGTGAACTTTTTATGATTAAGTGTTTTTCACAAACAAAGAAAAACCCAATCATGTTGATTTGGAAACAAGAAATTGGAAAAAAGAAATTTGAACTATTTCCCCCACACTTTTCAATATTACCACTCCATTGCAAATTTTGGAACTCTATCTTGCATAATGGCACTCCCCCTTCAAGTGTGCAATGTCAAGTAAGATCACATGTAGGTTTTGATAGCCTTTTATTTAGAAACAACCATCTCATGAATGCTTGTAGGAATCACATTTGAGTGTTTTTTTGGCTAAAATCTTAGATGGCATGATGGGCAAGCAATAAAATGAATGTGGCATTGGGCTGGACACAATTGTAGGACAATGGTTAAGAAGAAAAAAATTATTGTACATGAACTATGATTAACTTTTTAACTCTCTTTTTTTTGCACAATATTTTCAAAGAAAAAAATGTGATGCAATGATAAAAAAAAATTCAAGTTAGTTGCCTTGAGGAACTTCCTCAAAAGGAAAGGGACTAAGTGGAAGCCCAACCAAGTTGCCCAAGTGAGAGAAGGAGACTTGGAATGCAATTTTTTCAAGGTAGTTGCCTTGAGGAATAACTTCCTCAAAATGAAAGGGACTAAATGGCAACCCAACCAAGTTGCCCAAGGGAGAGAAGGGGACTTGAAATATTTAACTAAGATGCCTAAAGAAAAAAGGATTAAATGGTGGCCCTAACCAAGTTCTTTGGGAATTAGCTTCCTAAAGGATAAAGGACTTTCCCTAGGGAGAAAGGGACTAAATGGTGGCTTCAATCAAGTGAACAACTTTCTCATATTAACTTCGATTGAAGCACTTCCAATTACAAAGTTATAACCAGTCTTGGGCAATTCTTGAATTATAACCCAATTCTTGACCTTCTTTTCAACCTAGTTTTCATTATGACAACTAGTTGACATAGTTACTTGTGAGAACTAGATTGAAAATCGACCTCTAATTCTCACCTAAAACTAATCATGAAAACCTATTCCTTTCTTCTTTTTCCTTTACTTTGAGAAACCATACAAATTTTCTTAAAGATATTCCATCTGATTCTCAAATTTTTCCAGTTTGATGTTCCTAAATAATAGCCACCACCTAGGGAGGTAGAAGCATTATTCAAGGTTAGGGTTAATGGAAATTATATAAAACGAAGCCTAAGCTTCATTTTTATTCACATTGATGTTTTTTTTTGCTTTTAACGTTATGTTTTTCTCACATTGGTTGTGTTTTTTATTCTATTGGTTGTTCTTTTCGCTTGTTTTCCTCGCATCGGCACTATTATTCAAGTTGGTGTTGCTATTCACATTGATGTTGTTATCCCCACGAGCTATTGTTATTTTCCTTGCATGTTGCTACTACTTTCTCCTCACATGCAGATGTTGTTTTCCTTGTGTGTTGCTGCTACTCTCCTTGCTTATTGTTTTCATCATGTGTAGTTGTTCCTCTTCACGTGTTGTTGTTGTTCTCCTCGTGTGTTGTTGTTGCTCTTTGTGAACTGGTGCCGTTGTTTTCCTCACTTATAGTTGTTGTTCTCCTTGTGTGTAGCTACTTTTCTCTTTGCATGTAGCTGTTATTTTCTTCACATGTAGTTGATATTTTCCTTGTGTGTTATTGTTTTTCTTTTCTCAATGGTGTTTAGTTTTCCTTGCACTAATGTGAAGTTCTCTTCATGATGGTTTGTTATTGTCCTTTTGATGTTACATTACTCTTTTCATGTTGGTTCATGTTCTACCCGCACTAGTATGTTGCTCTTCTTGAATGTTAGTATGTTGTTCTTCTCACATGCTAATATGTTGTTCTTCTTGCATGTTAGTATGTTGTTCATGTCAAATGTTAATATGGTGCTCTTTTTGCATGTTAGTATGTTGTTCTTCTCACATGCTAATATGTTACTCTTCTTACATGATGATACACTTATTTACTTATGTTGGTACGTTGTTTTTCTAACATTAGTATGTCATTATTTTTCCACGATGTTATTGTTCTTTTTGTGTTAGTGCTACTGATCCCCTTGTGAAAATGCCCAAGTTTTGCAACTCATCTCACATTAATGTTGCATACTGCCTTCTTTTTCATAATGGTGTTACATCTCTTCAAGGTACTTACTACCCCAACTTTTGTTATTATTCTTCTTGTGTTAATGTTGTTGTTCTTGTCACATTGGTGCTACTCTTGTTCCTTTGGTTAATATGGTATTTTCGCCCTTTCTTGCCTTGTGCAAATTAAAGCTCCAAGTAACAAATTTCAAGCACCTGAAGTTAGGTTTCTCATTTTTTTGTTTGATTTTTTTTTCATTTCATTCGGTGTTGTTTCTTTTGATAATGTGCCATTTTTTTAATTTGTTTATTTTGAATTTTTTTTGGAAGATTTTCTAAACTTTCATATAACTATAAACCCCATTACCTTTTTGAAAAGCTTATAAAATATATCTATCTTGTTTTTGTAAATTATTAGAAGATAGATTGCATCTTGTAATTGTTTGTAATGCTTGTTTTTGATAAATCATAATTTTTTTAATTTATCAAGGCAATAATTTTTAATTTCAAATTAAACATGGAACAATCTTCTTTAAAAAAATATACATGTGATATATTTATGAATGAAATAAGCATGGAAGATTAACCTTCGCAAGAACCTCAAGAAAATAAAGTGTTCAAATATAAGGAAGTAAGAATCTAGAAAATAATGAAAGAATTTTTTTTTTAATTACATGGCAAAAGATTATTCTAAAAACCCAACAACAAAATGTTTTGTGTTGAGCATTTTATTGTGTTAATGATAACAAAGAAGTTAACTTAACAACTCCTCAAGTCATGTGTTGTATTCTTCGTCACAATAATCTAATTTTAAATTTAAATCCAAAAACTCAAACTAGGAGAAGGAATCATATATAAGAGAACTAATGATTTAACCACATTGAGTAAACATGTAAATTCATATAATTTTAATTTTAAAAAAAATTGAAGAAATAAATGGTCCTTTGAAGGAAGAAGAAAAGCAACCTTCCATAAAGAAACCAAATATGTCTTCTAATTCCATATCCAACTTTTTTGTTACAAAAGATTTTTTTTTTTTAAATGATTTACAACAAAAGAAATTTCTAAAAAAATTGAATCTATCAATTGTCAAAAACCATCTTCTTTTATAGTTTGTGGAAATTAGTTGGTTGAAAATATTCAATATTTATTTGTGTCCAAGAATTTTATATCCATCCCAAAAATAATTTTCTCATGAATTACTACTTGGATTAATGGAAAAATTTAAATAACTCTATGTTTTACCAACTTCAACATAATGTCATTCTATAATTGCAAGCTTGGATTTGTGCATGTCAAAGGGTGGACATGATATTTTTACATTGGTGATTAATTTTTTCAAGAATTGATTGACAACCAAAACACATTACACTTAGTGATAATAGTGGACAAGCCTTGGCCAAAAACTTGACATAATTGTTGGATAGTTATGCATTAAAAAGAAATTTTATTACTTACATCAAGGATGAGGGATCTAATCTGAAAACTATGACTACAACCTTAAAATCAATTATAAGTTGAAATGTGTTGGATTTGGAAAAACATTCTTATGGGGGTGCAAACGGGATAACACAAACCACACCTACCTACCTTTTCGCTATTTTTGGGAAAATATTCCTAGAACATTATTGCAATATTCTTGAAAAAATCTTCAAGATTTGTGGAAATGCATAACTTGTCAAAAAAATCAAGAAAGGGTGGCAAGAATAGGATAAAACATGTGTCAATTCAAATCTTCCCCCAAGGAAATTGAATATTTCGATGAACACAAGGTAACTTTTTTCTTTTTAAAATGTTTTTTATTTACATTTTTTATTCAATTCATGTTCTGCATATCATAGCCTAGGGTCAACTTCCACATTGACATAATGATTTTTTTTTTTCAAAAAATGAATTCATTTTTATATTTTGAAATTATATTTTTTTCCATCACCTATTATAATATTGTGATATGAATAGTGAAAATATTTAGAATGTAGCCTATGATAATTAGGATGATGTTCAATATGTCAACTTCATTTCACTATTTTGAAGATTATTTAATGACGAAACTAACCTTAAGGTGAAGTAATTTATTTTTTTTTTCTTTTTGCAAATTTGCTAGCAAAATTATCCTTTTTCAAGAAGCTTTGTAATACAAAGAAGCAATTATACTACATTACAATAGGCAAAATTCTGTGAAAATGAGTGTAAGAGTCCCACTTGCTTTGACATGGCACATTTATCATATTGTTGTTGATTTTCTTGCCCTTGTTGTGTCTACTTTTATTTTGAACCAATCTAAAGGTCATTGGTTGTTAAGTGATGCACTAAGTTTTGTCATATCCATGGGCTTAAAATTCAGCGATGAAATTGTTTCTACAACCTTTAACAACTTAATGAAAGAAGATGGAAACGTTGTTTATGAGTTATCATGTTTGGCCTCCAATATATATATATAATTATTGGGGTTTTGGATTCTTTTCTTTCCTTCTTATAAAAATATGAAGGAAAAAAAGCCCATAATATGTTTCTTTAATGTTAAACCCTAGGTTTATAACTTTTCATCTTGTGTCCTCACTTATTGGTCATGAACAAGGTAAGACAATTGTTGAATAATATGATAGAAAATCTTTGTTTCTTAAGTGTCATTATCATTTGCATCCTTTGGCTAAATCTAAAAGGGGTGTTGTTGATCAAAGGGTTGAAGACAACAAATTGGATATTTTTGAAATGACATTTAGCACAAGTGAACCAAGAATGGATTTGATCAATAAGGAGCTTCTAGTTTTCAAGCATTATCAAGTGGATGTTAAAAACATCAAGTGTCCATTGCAGTGGTGGAAAAAACATGAAAATATGTTTCCTACAGTTGGTTTATGTGCTAGACAAATTTTAAGGATAGTTGGATTCCAAATTGAGACAAAAATAATCTTTTTTTAAACTAGAATCCTTACTAGTCTTAGGAAATGTTTATAATCCAAAAATTTGGAAAAATTGATCTTTGTCAACAAAATTGGCCCAATGATCCTAAGCTAGGTTGTAAATCCCCTTTTAGCTTGGTAGATTTTGTTGAGACTAATGCAAATTTAGAAGAAAAGTTAAAGGAATTAGAGGAGTTTGAAGGAGCTTTTGAAAGGGATGAAGTTATGGAGTTGTAAATTTTGAATTAAAACTTTTTAACGAGTTTCCATCTATTTTCAGTAATTTTTAAGTTTAAAATTTTATTTTAATTAATTAAACGAATTGACTAAAAATCAACTAATTTTAATTTTAGTATTATCTTTTGGAAAATGTAATAATTGGGTTGTGAAAAGTGAATTTGAAAACCGATTGTTATTATACATGCAAAGACCACCTTATTTGAGAATTGGATGAATTTGGAAAAAATTTAAATCTTCATAACTTGATCAATTCTCACCAACCCAAATATATATATATTAAAAATCAATTAGGTTCTCATAACATGATGTAAAAACCAAAATTGATTGATTCTCACAAAAAAATGAGAGCCGCCCAACACTAGTTATTGCAATCACTTAGTCCTCTTCTCTCTAGAAAGTTGACCCCAGGGGACTTGTTTAGGGTCATCACTTAATCCCTTTTCCTTGATGAATTTGGTTGGGACCCCCACATAACCTCCTTTTGTTCAAGGTAACTCCCCTCCTCCCTAAGAAAGTTGCTCCCTAGGGAACTTGGTTGGGCCACCACATAATCCCTTTTTCCTTAGGGTAAATCCCCTTCTCCCTAATGAAGTTGCTCCTTAAGAAACTTGATTGGGCCCATCACTTAATCCTTTTCTCCTTAAATGACAAGCTAAACTATATGAACTATCATATGGAATGTTTTAATTGTATCTATTTGATAACCAAATTTCCAATCCACACCTTCAAGCTGAAAATCAAATTGTGTTAATTCTTTGAGGCTAGTGAAGGTCTAAAGGTTATGTTGTTCTTGAGGCATGAGATGAACAATTTGGGCATGGGAACCACTCTCATCCCCATGCTGTACTCTTTCCCTCCAAAGTCAAGGTAGATTGTACATGCTGAAAAGAGCTCCTTGTAAAGTCAAATTGGGAACACTTAGTCCATCAGACCACCTCATAATCAATCATCTCATTCTCGAGTTCTAGCACTCAGTCCTTAGTCTAAAACCGAAAGGCCCAACTTCAAGCTTTCAACCAACAAGAAAACAGAATAATGGACTTTGCTCCATACAAGGTGGACCATCTCTTAGGCCCCAGTGAAAGCCAACAGGAACGGTAAATTTAAAGGTGGACCAGCTCTTGGGCCCCTAGTGTTAAAATGTGCGTTACTACCATTTGTCTCACAACCAAAGCATATGAGCATTGCACCCAGACACCACCTGGCCTTTTAAGATTCCTTCTAGGCATGATCTACAGTTTCTAGTACTACTCACCTTTCAAGGAAACTTTACAACTCAAAAGCAAGGATGAATGTGAATAACCATCTTTTGTCATGGGCATGGATATGTCAATTTCAGGGATCCAGGACATAATTCGGGGATTCTTGAGCACAAACTCTCATTGACGCCAAACAAGTACCACCTATTGAACATGAGGTCAAACTCCATTTTGAAAACATCAAATGTGGAATATCATGAAACTGACCTAGCAATGTAAATCTCTCTTCTGTCTTCAAGCAAGTTTGCTAACATGCTATGAGTTAATACCTCTTCTCACCTTAACCGCGTATCCAGAGTGTTCCATGGACAAAGCATTTCTTGTCCATGTTAAATCCTTGATTACTTTAGCATGACTATGACAACATTGAATCTACACAACTCAGAACTAAAGCCTTACTAAGGTTTACTAATCAAATCCACATTACTGCAAAAATCAAGAACACAATTACTGCAGCACTTTTCATCCAAAAACAAGCCCTCAAACAAAGTGTTATTCATCTAATGATAAATCTGCAGAGGCAAAGTACAGTGACTAATGAGATGTGCGTTTAAGATGTGAAAATAGCCCTCCCAACTTTTTATCCTTCCTCTTTTGATCACCTTCTCCAGCAGGAAGCTGTAAGCATAGAAACATTCCATCACTAAGGTCAGAATATTGGTGGGTTTAATGGTTTAGAACATGACATGTCACCTTCAGGGGAACTCACTTCCTGTGTAGTTTGGGTGACCATTACCAACCAGCCTGACCATATTTTCAGCATTAAACTTTGCAACCTAAACCAATGAGTGCCTTTACCCATCAACATTTTGTCCTAGTATATACAATGCTTCAAATCAACTCCACAACTTGGATGAACTGAAAACTTGACATACTAATTAACTCACAAATGGTTCCAGCCCAGAGAATTTTCACTCATGATCTGGATTATAAAATCACCATCTGTTACTCATCATGTCTTCTGTTTACATCACATTGAGGTGAAACCCAACGCTAAGTTTAAAAGTACCTCTTTCACAATTTCCTGGAGAGTTGTAGTGATGACTGAAAAATCCGGTCGCTCCACTGGGTCTGTTGCCCAGCAATGTTCTAGTAGCTCCGCTAGCTTTGGAGGAGTAGTAGAGGGTATGGTTGGGCGCAAACCCTAAGACAACCAATAACAGACCACAAAATTCTCAATGTCCAATGCTGGATGCTTGATGAAACAGCTTCAGAGTGCCAAAAGCCATTCAGCACTGCTGGAGATGTTAGCAACAGAATCTAAATCCAAAAGCTACAGAGCAGGGTTCTGTTGTGCTAATCAAGATGAAAGATTCTCACACAAACACTTAATAACTACAGAGGAGACATAAAATATCACAAGATGCTCTTCATGCACACTGGAAGCCAATAATGCAGAACATTGCCATGGGTTGGCTGTTTCCTCCACCAAATGTGGGATTCTGCTATACAGCAATGAAGATGGAGTTGTACCTTTTGTACCACACCCACTGCTGCTTGAAGAGGAGTCAAACTGTCATATGGTATCTGAAAATGCCCATCACAAACAAAATGTAACTGCTCACATTAATCAGTAGGCTCATGTGCAAAACAATGGATGGAAGAGGTCATAACACATAGGACACCCAAAGACAAGTACCCGTTATTTAGCTGCATACTAATTTCTTCTCTTTGAAGGCAATATCACTGATAGATAAGGTTGTGCCCTTTGCAAAGAAAATGATTTGATTTGTGGAAAGATGGGTTACCTTGCCTGTCAAAAGTTCCCACAAAACAATTCCAAAGCTGAAAATGTCTGCCTTTCGGTCATATGGCTTGTGCTCAATAACCTGGAACACAATAGAGTGTACATATATGTAATAAGTATCAAAGAACCCACCCCTCACATAAATTTGAGCTAAACTGAACAAGAAAATGTGACATGACTTCATAATATGCAACAGTGATTTTAGACCAATGTCTAAATGGATTCTAAACACCAACAGGAAGAACCACAACTTTGTAGCTGACTCAAAAATAATTGGGCATAACCCCTAGAAGATAGGATGTCACAACCTAGGGAATACAAAATTTGGATGATTAGTCCCTCAAAGGTTAGCAAAAGAAAAGTAATGACCTTGAACAGAAGTATGCATCCTAAGTAAAATTACACACAGAAAAATAAACGAGGCTTTACCTCAGGAGCCATCCAGCGATATGTGCCAGTCTCTGCTGTCATTACTCCAGACTGTGCTTGCACTCTTGCTACACCAAAATCTGCCACCTTCACTACCTGCAACCAGTGATCCAATTTGCCCTCAATTTCTGGCAACAACTGATTGCAGAAGTATTACACAAGATAGTCACTCCTCAAAGTTATGAAACAATTATCAGTCACCTCATTTTCATCCATTAGAAGGTTTGCAGCCTTTAAGTCTCGGTGAATGATGTTGCTCTGGTGAAGGTAGTCCATGCCCTTTGAAACATCAATTGCCACTCGAAGTAGCATTGGCAGTTTCAGTACAGCCTTTTGCTTGTGGATATAGTCATACACACTCCCACATGACATGAACTCTGCACCAAGCTTCTCTTCCAAATCAGGAAAAGACATTGAATTGCACCCTCCTTTTCTTATCCTCTAGCCCAATATACACAAGCCATGAAGGGAAATGTTAACATTCACCTTGTCATACTCACAAGCAATCCAATTTTTCCAAGACAAAAAGTATGACAGTGCAATGCAAGATGATAAGGACTTTTGGTGAGATGAAAATGTACCTACCTGTAACAATGCATAAATTGGGAGGCTTGGTGCAAGCACCAATGAATTGCACAACATTTTTATGTCGAACCTTCCTGCAAACCATCAGGCTCTTGTAAGTGACCTGGAAAATGGGAACTTTCTTTCCACAGACACCCATGTCCAGAAAACATGACAGTTTCCAAAACATGATATGTCCAGAAACTACAGTTTCTGACAGAGACATCATGGCAAAGATTGTTGTATGTGGAAAAGATAAAGAGACAACAAAGAAAAGAAAGAAGGTACTTCCCAAAGACGTGAAAACATATGTGAAAATTTAGAATTTTCCATTCATGTTTAAGTTGCAGAAGGACCACCTCATAATTGAAACTTCTTGTTGAAATTCTCGCTGCAAGTTCTCATTCAAACGCTCAGGCTTTAGAATTTTGATAGCAACATCCTGTCCACAATATGTTCCTCGATACCTGCAAGCACAGAAGGTCAGATCCACCATCAAGGCAGATGACATCTAGTTGGAAATATGAACTAAAGGTGATAAACATCAACGAACTTCAGAGTTACGCAAAGTACGCATTTGAGAAGAAAGCACCACTCTGGTTCAACTAGTCCCCCTGTATGGCAAGGCTACCAAAGAAATTTTACTTCTTGCAATGGTTGATATAGTTCTGAGCAGTTGGAAATCAAAGCCAATTCCTACTTGATAGAAGACAGATGAAAACTCTTTCAGCATATCTTTTCTGCTCCATCTTCCTGCTAAGACTGTTAGATTGCACTCTGCATCTGCCCAATGTCTAGTCAAAGACAACAGAGGAAAAAACAAGTAAACTGCTTCATAGAAACTTGGCCAGACAAGTCCCTATATAGAAGAAGAGCCTCCATCAGACAAGTACAAAAGAACTACAGACCTACAGCTAGGACCAAAGAGTCATTAGCCTTGACCAGTTTTCCATGTGGCGTTTGACCACAGCTATCTTGCTGCTGAGTGAACTTAACTGTTAACATCTGCTCACAAGGTGGCATACAATATTTCAGACAAAACCTGATCAAGCTGTATGTACATGACCTATCTTCCAGCCAACTGCTGTCTGTCATTGTTGCTCCTCTTATGGTCAAAATGTTTCCTGAAATTTAGGAACTTACAAGTCTCCAAATGAGCCAGTTGCCAGTTTTGAAGTATATTTAAGTTGACTGCTGTCAATCTCCCAGTCATCGGTGCTGCTTGGCAGAAGTGTTGAACGCCCGCTCTCTGGCTGATGTAGGGCAGCCTCACCTGGTGGAGAATTGGATGCTGGAGACGTTTTTTCCCATGATTTTTTCTACAAATTGTCAGCATGTTGCCTGCATTAATTTAATCTCAACATTCACATGAAAGAGAAAAGAAATGTTACACCATTTTTCACTCCATAAAGGAGTGTGCAGTAACTACCAGGGAGAGCAAGAAAAGCTTAGGATCGTAAATGCTGGCAACACTGAATCAAGAAACCAAGAAAGAAGCCACTTCTTGCACATGTATCCACATGAAGCAAAAGAACAGAAGTTGTTTCCCATGCAAGAATGTACCTCAGTGCCTGCAAGTGCAATATGCAGAGCTTCCAATAGATCTTCTGTGTCCTGTAAGCAGACAAGGTAACAGAAAGTCACCAATGTTGTAATATATTTGAAACATTTGTAGGCATGCTGAACAATACTTGAAGACTTGGCACACTATATCTGATCCAGACCCAAAAGCAATTTTGGTGTGATAAATACCATCATACAGAGACTTTACAAACCAAACATTTACTTCAAACTTCAGTATCAGCAATTTCGAACTGGTGAGAGAGTGAAAATTTTAGCCTCCTCTTCCGGTCCCACTCACCTCTCCCTCCTTGCTTCAAAAGATGCTAATCACTTTTAACTCCCAGAAGAGACTGTAAGACTTTGCTTCCAGTATCCTTCTGCCCATCTTGAATAGAGCAAGATTGCATTTGGAAAAGAGCAGTGGGCCAGGGGACAACACAGCATGGTGGAAACCAACCTTAATGGTGAGCTTACTCCAATGGATTAGCTTCCACCTTAATACAAACAGACAGTTCCATAGTTCCTCTGTTCTTCTAGAGACCCATCCAGATAACTGTTTTGTGTATTAGGTATGACAATTGAAGCTCAATGGTGGCCAAGCTGGGAGCACCCCAGACACTACAAGCCCCTGTCATTTTACGCAGGGAGCAGTCACACTGTACATTTTGACTTGCTTCTACATTCTGCCATAAGTTGAAATTGTACATGTGTTGAAGATAGATAAAACCTTCAGATCCAAGTCTTAATCTGTGTCGCCCATTCTGGAGAGAAGTTGAAGGAAGGATTGTGACATGAGATTCAGTCACATACTCCTAGTGCTTCCTTCAAGGCAATTTGCAACTCCTGCTACCAGTTGCCTTCACCCAAAGTGAATGGGTATTCTTAAGGTTCCTCCAGCTAACAGGACAAAAGAGAGATAATTGCACTCACTATTCTGATGCCAAGTCCAAATGCAGACATAAGGGGAAGGCCATAGTAAGGACAAGACTGAGGCTCAGAATAGTGAACATGCATTCTTAACAGCAAAGAAATCAAGGCAGGATAGAGAAGGAATACCTCTGTGGGCCAGCCATCAACCACAAAGACATCCAGGGAGTACCCATCAACTGTTGAAAACACATGTGCTTCCCGAATGTTTAGTCCTACATCTGCAAGCAATGCAGACAGCTGCAATCCACGATACTATCAAGATTAAAACCAGATGTAGCCAGTCATATCACTAAAAGAAAAAAATGCATATCTCTACCATAACTTGGCAAACATAAGGGACTCAGGAATTGTCCCTCTTACATTCACCAAGTGTGTAGCTATGGACAGGTCACCAACAATTGGTGCAATAAGCAAACATGAAGTCCCACATGTCCTTGGTTAGCAATGGTTTCCTGGTCCTATTCATTTTACAACCAAGACACTGTGTTGTAGACAATATTACAACTGTACAGATACAATCATGGATGCATTTGGATCTTCAGACAGACAGAAGTTGGCTACACAATGTGCACGTTGCATACCTGGCTCAGAAGCTTGGGCTTGTCAATTGTTGCGACTGTGACTTCATGCATTGGCAAATGCGGATACGATTGGCTGCATTCTACAAGTTTGGTAGGACCCCATCAGTGAATGCTCTCAAAATTCCACATACCAAAATGTAGGCCAAGTGTGGTGCAGCACTTAAACTAACACCCCGAACATACCCTAAAAGTTTCCCTCATGTTGACTCCTTCATCCTTTTTCACACAGTAGGGAACAGTTTAAAGTGAAGAAGTGATGGAGAACCTTGGAGAGTGATTGCTGCTGTCTTGGTCCCCAACAACTGGTGTAACTTTGTTGGAGTCCATAGCTAAAGCCTCCAAATTTGCTGTAGATCCAAATGATGGAGGTGCAGGCAAACTGGGAACAGATCACAGATGCTTGGATCAGTAAAATTTCTGACACTGTCCCTAACAGCAATATCCACCTGGTCACCTGTTCTAGTTCCATTCCCTTCAGAGTGATGATAATGCTTGAATTGCACTCAAATATTATACAAAAATCTAAGATTACAGTGCTAGCTGATGTGAGGAGGAGGTACTTGAGTTTAAAAGACAGTTGACTGGAGACTTCCTCATGTTGCGAATGAGGACTGGAATCTGGTGATTCAAGAGCCTCAACAGGAAGTACCTGTCACCAGCAGAAGAATATATATTCCAAAGGTTATACTATTCATTAGCCCTGTAGGCATTGACCAGAATGAAGATTCCAGACTACATCAAAGGAAGCCAAGAAGAAGAAGAAGAAGAAAGGAAAAAAGGGACATACATGAACTGCGCGCACATGGAAAGTTGGCCGATTTTCTGGATCCTTTGCATTTTGGAGCAAGGTTTTGTGTGTTAACACATCTTCTGCTCTTTCAGCATTCACATCCAATGCATATCTGCAGGCATACCGCAACAAGCACCAAAGAGAACCCTGAAACAACAGATGCTTGTTTTATTCATGTCATGAAACCTTCCAGAGAAAAAGAAGCGAAAAAAACAAAACGAAAAAACACGCCGTCACAAACAACAAAAAAGAAAAGAGAAACCAGACCTGGTCGGAAGCTGACTGAAATGCGCAAGAAGCTCGTCCGCAAAGCCGGGTTCATCTACCACGGGATTACCCCGATTCCTCAAAACCGTCACAACTTCCATACACACTTCCTGCTTCTTCTGGTACCTCTGCTGCGTAGGAGACGCATCACTCGCCCTTTCACTCCTCGTCACCTTCACCTTCATCACATCCATATCTCCAAATCCCGTTTGCCTCTCCCCCTAGTACTAGATACTGTCTCACACAGACAGACAGACAGACAGACAGAGAAACAAACACCTCCTTAGGCTCTCCCCCTCTCCCTATCTTTCCCCTCCCAAATCCGCGTCCAACAGACGACAATCAAACCAAAATCACAAAAAAAATTAAATTAAATCGTCTACATCCAGCCGGGATCACCATGCAAGAAATGCACGAGAGCCAGTTGCAAGAGCGACACAGAAGAGGAGCATGGAAACTCCATACCCTAAGGACCTGCCCGGCGTACGCGTTTGCGAGCACTAGCCACGTCGCGAAGGAAGAAGAATACCACAACCGCACCCTCTTCTACGAAAGAAAATGAATCGAATTTTTTTGCGAAGAAGAAGTTCATGACACAATTTGCCACATAACAAACAAGCAAGAAGGAGTGAAATTTCTTTTGTGTTTTTTTTTTTTCAAAAAATCTATGAAATACAACGACGACAACCAAGAAGGAGGAGGACTAGAGTGGGGCGCAGTAATAAGAAAGCGGAGAGGAGCGAACCGTTTGTTTTGTTTTGGTTTCTTTCTTGTGTTTGTGAAGAATTTGCTGTTGTCGTCGTCGTCGTCGGCGGTGTTTTGGGTGTTTTTTTAATTTTCCACCTAATTTATTTGTTTATTTTGCTGTTTTGGGGGGACATTACGCGGCGGCCAGCAATCGCTCAGTTCCCAAAAAATTTAATTCAGATGCCACATCTAGATTGTGGATAGGTGTAATAATAATAAATGGATTGCCTCATTTTAGGCAAATGCGTCGTTAGTGTTCTTTCTACAAGGGCTGAGTGGCCCAGACAGAATGGGCCCTTCTGGAAATGCGGGCTCCCAGCCCCTAAAAACAAGGGTTTGGCGACGACTTTCTCTCTTGTTTCAGAAAATAATTTTTTTCTCTCTTTTCATTTTTGTCTCTTTTCTCATGGGGGGGCCAAAGTGCTTGACGCTTTCTTCTTTGTGCCTATTTACACAGTTCAATTCCATCTTAGAATTATGCTAGAATTATGCTCCTTGTTTGTGGCCAAAGTGCTTAACGCTTTCTTCTTTGTGCCTATATACACAGTTCAATTCCATCTTAGAATTATGCTAGAATTATGCTCCTTGTTTGTGGCCAAAGTGCTTGACACTTTCTTCTTTGTGCCTGTTTACACAGTTCAATTCCATCTTAGAATTATGCTAAAATTATGCTCCTTGTTTGTCGTTTTGGCTCTAAGGTAGGAGTCAAACAAAAAGTTTTTTTCTTGCTCGGGACCTGAATTCTGGTTCGAGGTCCTTCTCCAGCGTGACGATCAGACAGAATTTAAACACTGCAATTTTATTTGGGAAAGAGAGGAGGCACCCTTACAATACGTTTGCAGGCCTCCTCTGTTGCTAGTGTTGCGCCAGAAATATTAACAAGGGTAAGGTGCCCTCCGCATACACTTAAAAAAGGCTTTTACTAGTTTCTTATTACAGTAAGGAGTTATGCGGTGGGGGAAGATCCTGCTGTTTTTTTTACGTTCACATGTTCCCATGGAAAGATTTTCTTAAGGGATGAATCAGGAAATTTCAAAAACACAAGGAGGAAAGGGACAGATCAGGAAAATTCAAAAAAACAAGAAGGAAAGAATGGAGGAAAGAAAAAGAAGAGATTTTTTCCCCATATGTGGAGGTTCCCATACTCGTGTGTTCTCCATTGGGCAGGAACACCCTCGTGCAACCCTCCCTCAGGAGAACCCACTTGTATGGGAACCTCCCCTACAACATAATGCCCATTTATATGCCAGCATTTCATGTAATGTAAAACCTCAAGGTAGGCGCATTCTCAAAACAAGGGTCCACAAGATGAGACTATAGCCATTTTGGTCTCACCCCTGAGCTTTACCCATTCATAAAGGACAATATGTAGATCATGAGGTGTAAGAGGGGAGGTTGTTACAACTACTTCTTAGGAGCTAGAAGGATCTTAAGGTATAATATCCCTCTTCTTTTCTTTTCTAGGAAGGATATTCAAAAATATACCTTAAGAATTTTTGTGTGTGCTTTACTTTGAAAGGTTGTCCTTTATGGGGAAGGATGCTAATGTGAACCTTGCTTGCCCTCAATGATGAAGGATTTGATTTTGACTTCCCTTTCCCAACATTAAAAAAAAAAACATTAGCACACAAAATTTCATGACTAACAACTAACTTGTGTGATGCAACATTTTCTTATTTTGGTGAATGAAATGCAAATGTGCCACACAAAAAAAAGGCTTTTGGGGTTTTCTATGTATTGATCTTGATTGTGAAATTTTCAATGATTTTTATATTAGGTTTTCAATAAATAGTCAGATTTTTAACTAATAAGAAATTATATTCTCATATTTTGTATATATATATCAAATTTGGCTAATTGTTTTTGGATGACTACCACTTTAACTACATCACAAAATTTAACAAGGGAAAAAAAACATTATCCAATTTACCATGCATTATGCATAAACATAAATATATACATAGGAACCTTTAATTTTAAATATCATTTAAATTGCAAAATTCATTTCATTATTACCCTTCAAGTTTAAAGACAAATTTTACAATTTCACAAGTTGGAATATAATGCATCGTTCATACCTAGTGTTATGTCATTGGTAAACGAATGTTAAGAAACAAGATTTTAGTAAAAACTCACGTATGCAATATTACTTCACACAAAATATGACATGGCAAACTTGTTGGCATGCAATGTGAACACATTGTCAACTCAAAATTATGTTCACATAAAATCTTGAACATAATGTTATTTTTTTAAATGTTATTTTATGTAAAATTGCACCAAAAAAACATGTAAATCAATGGTAAATTGTGAAAAGTAAGAAAATTTATTTGTGGTGCAATAGAGCAAAATAACATGTGCAAAGGCAAAATCACGTACCTTTTGTTTGGAGAAACAAACCAAACACAAAATGCAAATTGTAATAAGGTCATAATAAAGTGAATTTTGCAACACAACAAAAGTGTAAAGAAATCTTGAAGCCAAATTACAAGCAAAAAACATTCAAAAATTTCAAAGCAAAATTACAAAAAACATCAAAACTATAAAAAAAACCAACGAACCAAAATCTTGAACTAGAAATGCAAGAGGTGCAAAGAAACATGATGAAACCAACAAACCTAAAATTTGGAGCAAACAAAAAAGAAACAAAAGAAAGCTTGGAGCAATGGAGTGAAAATAAAGGTGTGAGAGGAAAGAAATGAGAGAGCAAAAAGAATCAATGGAGATGGAAAGGAAATGACTGAATTGAAAAGAAGAAGGCACATAAAGTGCTCTCTTAGTTTAAATTGACAACATTTGCCTTCCACAACAACAAAGGTAAGTCATTGTTTCAACTACTTTTGACTTTAAATTTGAATGTCAATATTTTATTTTTAGTGTTAATTTAGGAATAAATGAATGTCAAACCATTAGGTTACATTAAGTTTAATGTTAGCACAATTAACATTTTTAATTTAAACATTAGGTGTGAATGAACTTTTTAACATTAAACAACTTCTAGAAAACAAGATTTGAAACCTCCCCACCTTTTTTCTATTTTCACTTGTATTCATGTTCTCTTAAGTTTGATAAGATGACATCAATTTTTTAACCATTGGATGATAAATTCAATTTTTCAAATACTTCTAATGATGATGACACATGGTGACTAATTGATTTTTAGGCATTTTCACAAGTGATTTACCTTAACATTTTCAATTTCGCTCACTTATGATATCAACTAAATCATCATTATTGGTTTTTCAAGATAACTTTTTTAATTACAAAATGGGTAAAATTGTTAATGTCACTTAAATAGCAAGTCATTAATTAAACCTACTCAATTTTATTATAAAAAAACACTTCAATAAAAAGAAATTTTGTAAGTTTAGCTTTGACCTTTCCTAAATGGCCACCAAAAGGCCCCACGAGTAAGAAAATGAAAGTACTATTGTAGATGTTGGTTCACCTTAACCATGGAGTCTAGACTCTAGACTAGGCCTTCAATTTAAACCCTTTAATTCCCTTCGATGGCATCTAGCCATTCTAGTGAAGGGCATAAAATTGCGCAACCCTTCATGCATGAAGGGTAACATTTTTTTCAGATCCCTCAAAGTGAAGGCACTTGTTGAAAAACATCTTTACAAATTTTGATAAAAATAGTAGTAGATGTTATTTGAAATTGGATACACTTTGATGTTTTAACATGCATTATCACTTGTGGCACATGCACAAATTGTTGAAATGGGAGTAAGAAAAGATTTGAAAGAGAAAAAGGTCCAAGTGAAAACATGTACCTATTAGAAAATAAATTTTACACTTGAAAAAATATAGCTTTTTCATATACATTCCTTTTTTTAACAAGTAAGAGCTTAGAATATATATGTAATTTTTTATGCACCTTCAACCCTTAAAAGCTTAAGCCTTTTTCAAAACCAATTTTTATATTTATTTGTACAAAGGCTTAGTTAGAAATTTGGTCCAACCTATTCATTCACAAAAGTGATTACAATTGGTAAAAATTTCATCCAAAATCAAACAAGGGGTGATGATATAACAAATCTAGGATTTGAATTCATATGAAACCAAATAAGTGTTGGCCAAGATTCACCAAACAAAGTTTTTTGACATGACAATAATGCATGCATTCTAATATGGCACTTGCAATGACCAACAATACTCATAAAGCAAAATTCACACCAAAATGTGATTTTTCAAACATGAATGAAACCTTCCAATTTTTGGAATGTGAGTGTGAGGATCCTTGGTAATGGGTAGAAACTTCAAATACTAGAATTAATGTCAAAACATGGCCCCACCAATGACAGAAAACTATAAAATTTCACAAGGACCTATGAAGTTTGTAGTTGGACCCTAGAATTTGATGCATGACAAAAGGTTTGGTGATGTTTGGGATGAAGTGCATTGCTATGGGATGTGTGTACAAGTATTTCATAAGAGGAAAATAATGCAAGAACTTGAAGCTCTAAGTTCTTTAAAAAAAATTTATGGTAACAATGGTGGATTGCCAACTCCTTGGAACTCGTATTCACATGACAATGATCTTGTTTTTCAATCAATGACAATGATCCCAAACCCCTAATCCCCCCTTCACTGTTCAAATTGATGAAAATGTCAAATTACACAAACCAAGGAAAATGGTTTTTAACATATTCTGGAGCCAAATGGTGTGGATAAATCATAAACAATTCACATTCACTAAATCTGCAATAACTTGGACTTGGGGAGGAAACACCACTTTCCTCCTAATATTATACTTTGTACATGGCAATGATGACTACATCAAAATGGCATAAATTCCCAAGACTCAGCAAATGGGAATCCCAAAATTGCCAAGTTATGAGTCTCACTATTTTGTGAACACAAGTCCCTCATATGAACTCTAATTCAAAAGATTTCAAATGAAATGTTATAACCTTTGAAAAATAGTTCCAAGATGTATCACATGCCCAAATTAGAATCTTTTTTGATGCCTCTATCAAAGATTTTAATTATTAGAATTCGAATTGTTAATTTGACTATTGACCATTCATTTGGGACTCATTATACACACACATTTCTTTCTAACAAGGCGAATGTTCTTGGGTGTTTTTTTTATTACCCTAATTCATTATCAACATATTTCCCCTTTTGTCTTGACCCAACCTTGGTTTCAAATCTAAAGTTAAAATCATGAAATTTAAAATACTTTCACTAAGAAATTGCAACAACATTTAGAAATCATTTCATGCATTCCATTGTTGTACTATTTGCAAGCCAAAAATATTCATCTATTGCATTAACCCCTATCTTGTATGTAAGCATGTGACGTTCATCTATGCACTCTTGGATTGAAAATTATAGCCAAGTTTCCTTCTAAAATCTAGTCTTTGTAAAAAACTTGAAATTGTACTCATAAATAACTTAGAAAATTTTCATGAAAAGATTGCAATTCACCCTATATTAATGCTTGAATAATTCATCACCATACATTAGGGATGGAGTAAAATAGTCTAAAAACATGAATGAATGTTTTTTATTCACTTTAGGTAGGTTTTTCATGCACCCCGCCCTACTATTCTTATGCTTGTTGTGAATGGGTATCAAGTGGCCAATATCCTAGGTTATTTTTAAAAATTAATAAGATTAATTTATTAACCTAATTCCTATGCTAGCTAGAATTACAATTAGGATGAATTAGTTAACCAAATTTTGGACTAAGGATTCAATCCCTTTTTTTTTAAAGATTAGATTATGATTTGGCCATTTTGAGGCAATTTTGCAATATATTTCAAGTTGCAAAGTATGTATTATTTGGATTTGGAAAAATAAATAAACATAAAAGGAGGGAGGTTATGGGAATGTGGTGCATTATAAGAATAAGTTGTTTGATTATGATGCTTGTAAAATTATAAATTAGCCATTGTATTTTTCTTCCATGTTTAATTTTAGTTGAACCTTACTAAATGTGTTGTTGTTTTTCAATTTGAGTGTGAACAAGGGGGAAAGGGGTTAGAAAAAAAGTTCAAGGTTGGGGATCTAATTGGTTTATGTAATAGGAAGGAATTCACAAATTCTTGGATGAAATAGAATACAAGAAAAATGTTGGAATTAACAACACCTAGTGAATTTGACCAAGTTCCTCACAAAACAAACCTTTTATAATACCAATGGGGTTGGAGAGGATGGATTCCAAATCATTAAATAGATAATGGGTTGGTAATTTGAAATGTTGTTATTATGTTTAACAATGTTTTCATCTCTGATTTTTCAAATTTTGAACAAGTTGTTTCTTAGTTCCTTGGAGAAATAATTATTCCCCATCATCATTTTCAAGGTTTTTTTCAAGTTAAAGGAATTGTCGTTATTTCCAAAGTTCAGCCATGTGTGGTGACCCTATATTATGTGCATGAATCTTTATGCCAAGAAAGCTCCATACAGTGATGGCAATCTTGGAGGTCACAAAAAATTTCCATCACTATGAGAGATTGTCCACTGCAACCACATTCACTACAACAAAAGAGGGGTATATTGCGATCCAAATATCATCGCAAACAACAAAGAAAAAAGTTTCTGAAAACCCACAGTTGCGAACCACAATTTCTCGCAAACTCTTAAGTTGTTACGAAACCATAACATTCGCACCCGTACAATCGCAAGTTCTTCGCAACTCCCGAAATTGATACAATCGCAAAACTTTTCTGATTATAATTTCTTCTATACATCATTTGCAATTCCCAGTACATCAGAAATTATTTGCAACAAACCCATCACTGCAACGACTTAGCAAATCGACTTAAAACTGACTCGGTTTTCGATATAAGATCTAACGCAAACATTTTCCGATTTTCAAAATGTCACTACCCGTTTGCGATACACATGACATCAGAAACTATTTGCAGCAAACTCATCACCGTAAAGACTTAACGAATCGATTCAAAAGTCTATCGGTGTCCAATATAAGATCTAACGCAAACATTTTGCGATTCTCACAATGCCGCTAAAAGTTTGCGATTAACATTACATCGGAAACTATTTGCAACAAACCCATCACCGCAACGACTTAGCGAATCAACTCAAAAGTCTATTGGTTTCCGATATAAGATCTAACACAAACATTTCGGGATTCTCAAAATGCTGCTAAAAGTTTGCGATTAACATTACATCAGAAACTATTTGCAACAAACCCATCACCGCAACGACTTAGCGAATCGACTCAAAACTTTATTGGTTTCCGATATAAGATCTAACGCAAACATTTCGAGATTCTCAAGATGCCGCTAAAAATTTGAAATTAACATTACATCGGAAACTATTTGCAACAAACCCATCACCGCAACGACTTAACGAATCGACTCAAAAGTCTATCTATTTTCGATGTAAGATCTAACGCAAACATTTCGAGATTCTCAACATGCCGCTAAAAATTTGAGATTAACATTACATCGGAAACTATTTGCAACAAACCCATCACCGCAACGACTTAACGAATCGACTCAAAAGTCTATCTGTTTTCAATGTAAGATCTAACGCAAACATTTTGGGATTCTCAAAATGCCGCTAAAAGTTTGCGAAATCTATGATTTCGCAAACCTATTCTGGAATGATTTTACCTGTAAAAATGTAGTGATGTCTATGACATGGTATATTTGGTCTTTTCGCTTTTACAGTGTTTCGAAGAATTATGATTCGCAAATGGTTTTGAAATCCACTGTGTATCGCAAGAGCATGACACTGTATTCTTATTTTGGAAGCAGGGTTTATATTCATTTGGAGTCACTTTGGAAGGCAAAAATAAATATTTATATCAAAATTTCAAAATTTACAATGTAAAAGGGTTTGTAACCCTTGGGTATCGAGGAGGTGGCTCTATGAAGTGTTGGATTGCACAACTCTTAGATAATGTTACTAGATCCCCTACCTTCCCTTCCATAACACACCTATCATAACATATCATGACAGATTTAAGTGTCCTATAATATTCTTCTCTACCCTACAAAAAGCACCCAGTTTCAATGCAAGTGTTTAGACTTCTTTAATCTCCACTGTGTTTTACCCTGGAGGATTTCTGCACCATCAACTTGCAACCGCAACAAATGTGTAAACTGTAAGTGTGGAGGTACACACTTG
>Ga0209208_10000182_pt1 | contig 72572 bp, 42 predicted proteins | sample S1TSphfallax_3_FD_187694 | JGI IMG/M metagenome (GOLD analysis project Ga0209208, IMG submission 187694) | Host-associated microbial communities from peat moss isolated from Minnesota, USA - S1T2_Fd - Sphagnum fallax MG (SPAdes) (version 2) | ecosystem: Host-associated > Plants > Peat moss >... | reverse complement strand
CCCAACTCGACCCTCTACCCCTTTCTAGAGTTGGAAGCTGGGAGCGTGCCTTCAAGTCTCAACTTCCGCAACTTGACTTTGTGAAACCCTCAAGTTGGTTTCACCCCGTGACTTGGGAGCGCGTCACAGACATTGCAGACAATGGGGGTGTACCTGCCCAAGCCTGTTTTTTGCCACGAGCAACTTTATGTGGCTTTCTCTTGGTGCGGTTCACAGCTGGGCGTCTAGGTGCTGGTACGGGGTGGCAGCAGGGCGGCTCCAAATGGGGCCCATGCTGGCATTTACACCAGTAATGTGGTCTATCGCGAGGTGCTGCAATGACTCTTCTTGTGGGTATGGGGTTCTTTGGGGTCTCCTTTGGACTCCTTGTTTTTTTCCAGGGCTTGAACTTTGGTTTCGTCCAAGGGGATGGGTTGGATTAGACTAAAATGGGGCTTCTATACATATCAAACATTCCGTCCATGTATGTTTTCATGGGGGACTTTTCAAAAACAATAAATTTAAAGAAAAAAAAAAAAAAAGTTGCTTCGCGCCTTTGTGTGTCTTTCTCTTGGTTTAAAGAAACCGGGGGACTTCACAGTGTCCGAAGGTCATGGGTACCCACTAGTATTAATAAGAATGGGAAGTAAAGAAATGAGTAGGTACCTACTTCCGCATGTGTTAGGGCTTTGCTTACTTCATTGTTCTGCTTGGCCATCACAATGATTGGTCCAGGTGGTTTGTTATTAATAGTCCCACACCCATTTGCAGTTTCAGTTTTATGGGCGGGGTTGCAAAAAAGTAGATACCTAAACTTGGATGTGAATTTTTTTCGAAAGGGTTACACTTTTTTTTTTTGTGATGTAACACCTCTCATGAGCCGGGGGTTTTACTAGTGGAGATGCTAAATTTCGCCCCCACCCCCGCGCCCCCAGAGAGCCTGTTTTTCGGCCCTCCATGGTTATACATGTTCCTTTTATTCTGCAAAAGAACTCAGAAATGTCCTTTTGATTTTGTAGGAGGAATAAAATCTGCAGCAGCTGTTCGCTGGGTTCGAAACCTGAATCTCCCAGGAAATCATGCTACCAACCGTGGCACAATTCAGGTACTGTCGGGACTTTGTTTTTCCTTTTTTATTCAAAGAACTTGTAGAGTCAAAAAGTCAAACCCTGCGGCAGAACCACACGGTTCTCCGCAGGGCTGCACTGTCAGGCCCAGAAAGGACGCCGGGCAGTGCTCGATGGCGGGGGCGGGGTATTTATCGTCTCGCTTTTATTAGAGTTCAGGAACCTGCTGCGACAGACTATGAAAACCAATGCATGATTCCCCTAACAGAAAAGAACGTTTTATCAACCAAACGGCAGATGCCAGCAAGACTTTGTAAGTATACAAAGTTCCAAATCATGCCAATACACTCAAAAGAAAACGTGTATTTTTTCTTCTTTTGGCTCTACTTGGCAGAAAGAAAACAAAAAGAAATCAGAAAAAGGGCGGGTTGGGGGGGTGAGGCATTACCGTGTCTTTTTATAGCCTCATGGAAATCAGAAAAAGAAGGGTAAAAATAACATGAGTTTTCAGCCTTGGGGGGATTAACGCGTCTCTTTTTTTTTAAGTCTCATGTGCCTCTTCTAAAGGTGAAAAAGTTTTTATAGCCTGATGGTGATAGGAAAAGAGGAGGGAAAAAAACACATGAGTTTTCACCTTTCGGGATTAACGTGTTTATGTACAGCTCATGTGCCTCACCTGAATGTGGGAAAAGTTTTGTGAAGGGGTAGTGCTTACCTAATAAGTGACAACCAAGGCAAAAATTTCTCCCCTTTCCATGCCCAGATGATGTGATATAATAGTTAATTCTAAGAACGTGTTTCGAATCTCCTTAGCATGAAGAACCCTAAACCCTAAACTACACTTTTTTTTTTATCTTTCTGTCTTCTTCCTGCTTCAATTCAGGGGATGGTAGCTCCCGACTTTATTGTCATCCTTTCTTGGATGAATGATGATCATTGTGATTTTTTTTTCTCTCTCTCTTTTCGAATTTTGGGTTGTGGCTGAGTTGGCAATTATCCACAAGTTATTTCAGCCGAATCTGGCTATTAAAAATATGAAAATAAATATATCTAAGCAACTTTCCATGTTGTTCGCTATGCTTTTTGAATTCAAGACAGAAATCTGAATTTTTATTATTTTTTGAAATTTGGCAACTTGAAAGTCCAAAAGACAATTTTTTTTGCCATTATTTTTTCTAGAAACTAAGTGGCAACATTTAACCCAAAAGAAAACCACTAGTGATCAATGCACCCAAAATTTTCAGCTTGATTCATCATCAAAGCTGGAAGATTAGTAATGAAACATAGCAATTTTGAAGAGTTGAAAAGTTATTAAGGAAACATAACACATAAAAGTTGGATAATTATTACAGAAAAGTACCATTGGCGGGGGGGTGGGGCGGTGGGTGTTCTGGGGGTTGGGTGGATTGGGGAGAAGAGAGAAAAATAAATTTTTTGGAGTGTTCCTTTTCAAGCCCATTTCCATTGCATGTTTTCACCTAACTCAGGTCAGAGTTGCTCACAGAGTCACGGCTCCTGCATGACCTCCTGCATGATAAGTTGACATGAGTCAGATTTCTTAAAAGTAGAGCATCTAAAAAGTAGCTAAAAGTAGCTAGATTGTCAAGCTATTTGGGTTTACTAGTTGCAAATTTTTAGCCAATTGCAGCTATATGCAATGTAAAGCAACTATTCCAACCGCGTCCATTAGCCTGCTGTGATCACGATTACTTACTGTGCAGTGTGTGTAGTCGTGATCACAGCAGCCCAATGTAAAGAGACCCCTTAGTATGGCTCTCACAATGACCATGTGATTGCCATGGTGTGTCAGGAAGAAAGCAATTTTGGGAATGGAATAGGATGATCTCTGAAACCAGGCAATGACTTCACAGGAAAGCCATGCTGATCCCAGTTTTGGAATTCAGTCATAAATTGATTTTTCGAAGTTAGCTCCCTGCTTCCAGGCTACCTGCAATCCCTTGAATGTGGAGATGGGTTCATCAAAGCGCTAATTCAATAAAATCCTCAGTGCTCGCCATGGCAGTGCCCAATCAGTAGACCATATGAAGACTCAGAGATTCCATCCAGCTTTTGTTTTTTTTGGTGAGAATTTTCGCCAAAAGGTTAATGTGAAAAAGGGGTTTTGAACTGCAAGCAGGGAATTTTTTTTCCCAACCATTGACATGCTGTTGCAGCGATTGCTCCATCCTGAATTTCCTGGAGTCGCCTCAACCAGATGGCTGGGAGTGGAGGAGTTAGATCCTTCTATCCAAACAAAGAGAGTTCGCATTGGAATTGAGGGTAAATACATCCATAGGAGTTGAGAGTAATCAAGAGTTATGTATATGAGAACGTACATTAAGGACGTCTTAAAGACTAATAAGTAGCTGCTTTCCATCCTTAAGTATTAATTACTCAAAAAGTAATCTCAACACATATTTTGCAATGGTTTTTGTTGTGGGTACCTCTTGAACTTCCCCCTATTTTTTTTGCAAAAACCGCCACCTTAGGTCTATTTTGAAAAATCCATCTTTGCCAAAAACAAAATCAGCAAATGACCAAGAAGCGACTACCTTTCCCTCCATCAAAATTACATTAGAAATAGCCTTTCTTTTCTGGCGAAATGTTGCCAGAATTTGTCCTTTACCAAGATTGTTTGATGACCCAAGGAAGAAAATTGGTGGAGGTTTTGCCAAACAAAGCTCCAACACCAGACGGACATTGCTTGTTTGCATTGTCATTGGTCATCCATATCGCATATCGACTATTGGTGTTGTAAAGGTCACAATCCTCCTTTCGTCGGATTTCGTGCCAGACCCTAACTGATTTCACCTATTCCATTTCACAAATTAGGGTTAAGCTACCAAGAAGTGTCATGGAGCTCCTCAATGTCACTAGTCATTTGCATTTAGCAGTGCATGAATGTCGCCAAATAGTGGTTGAGTTACCTTTGAGATCACCAAATCTCTAGTACGTTTGGGGGTTTATTTGAAAAGGGGAAATATGTTACACAAGTTTTTAAGGGGGGATGTTTAATCACATTGCAAAATGGTGTCATTGTAAATTATAACTTATGGTGTGGAGGCACAATTTAGAGGTTGGAGCTTTGATGGCAATGGCAACAAGGATCGTGCAATAGCTAATGAACTCCAAGCTTTTTCACCATAGTTTCAAAAGTTTAGGTGGGTGGGCCAAGCCCTACCTATTAATGTTTTTTTAATTAAAAAAAATCCTTTTATGTTGAATTTTGGTGCTTCTTTTCAACAACACTGCTTTTATGCATCTTCTGAACTTTATGTTTTTTTGTTGTTTGGTTTCATGTTGTTGCATCATTTGTGTTTCCAAAGTCTTGTCATGTTGTTGTAGCATCTTTGTGTCCAATCGTGCTACGCATCGTTATTCGTATTTTTAATCATGTTGTGTCCACATTGCATTGAATCAATTTTTAGAAGCTCAAGCCTGAAACACCAAATTTTCATTTCTCACACTCTCAACCACTATAGTATTTATGTTTGGACTTTGAAGTGAATTGAGTTTTTTGGTTCACAATTAATTTGTTAAAAGCCTAAGTCTTTGTCTTATGGATCGTCATTAATTGATTTGGATTTTCTAGCTTTAAAGTTTAAGTATTTATTCTTTGTCTTCTTTTCAGCTTATCAATCTTCCTAACCCTAATTTTTTTGATGTCTTTGAAGTTACGTGCCTACTTCAATTCAAATAGAAATCCTTGTCTTATTTCTCCTTTGCTATTGGTTTTAGATTCAACTATGTTTCTCTCTTCCTTTACTTCTTTCAATGGATCAAAATCCCCTCTTGAAAAGGCTTGGAGTCCTTCTAATTTTATAAGACTTGAGAGTTCTTCAAGCTCAAATTATGTCAAGGTTTTTTCCCCCAATTAATGTTCAAGGTCCTCCTACTTTTTTTCATCTTAATTATTTTATTGATCTTACTATTACACCTTATCTTAGCGGTCCTTCTTTTTCTATTTGCCTTGTTGTTGCACCCTATCCCACTTGTCTTTTTTCTTATGTTGTTCCTACTATTATCATTTCTTTAGATCCAAATGTTTTTTCCCTTGTTGGTCTTCATGTGCAAAACTTTCAAGACCATGAGCTAATACCCCATGTTGATTTGTTTGATTCTCTTTTTGACATGGAACCTAATCCACCTTGTAAGAAATAGAAGTCTATTGAGGGGGAAATGTAGAAAAAATGTTATCACAATACCTACAAGTTCCAAATTGAATGGGCAACCAAAATGCCATTGGCAAAATGTATAGTGGTTAAGGATATGGTGAAATGTAGAGTGTGTTCTTTGATTGAAAACAAGAAAAAGCATGGGTTGTAAATGGGACACTTTAATTAAACATTAGGGCCATTGAATTGTAGTGCAAGATATGCCAAATCTTGGGTTCAAAAAAGGTTTGGAATACACTACAAAAGATTGTGCACATTTGAAAAATATGAAATTATATACACAAAGGGATTCCAAATCAATTTTGGTTCAAATAAATAGACTTGCAAAGGAAAGGATTAAAAAATTATCCAAATGAAGTCTTATTTTCATGTCCAATGTTAAAGTATGAGTCCTTGTGTGAACTTTTCAAAAGTTTAAATGTCCCAAACAACCCATCTATGCATTGGTTTGATAGTGATGGTTGGACACTTGTTAACTTCATATTCATGCAAGTCCAAGAGGCCACTCTCAAGGCCATTCAATCTACCAAGTTCCTAGCAATCTCATGTGATGAACTTACAACCATTGATAATGGTTTTTGGATTTGTATTCGTGTCTACGTGGCTGAATCTTTGGTCAGGTTTCCAATGTTGCTTCAAGTTAAACAAATTATCAATGGGTTGGGCTCCTCTAATTTCATTGAAATTATCTTGGTTGCTTTGATGAATGTGGGGGGCCAATGAAGGAAGTTGTGGCAAATAAGTTGTTAGGCTTTGGTGTAAATGGGGCTTTTGTTTGTTTTGGGGGGGGGGAAGGTCACATGGTGAATAAAAATGTTTGGGCATCCTTTTCATAGCTCATAGGACTAACCTTGTGATTTAATCTTTGTTTGATTTGACCTTCTTTGCTTAACTTGAAGCATTCATAACCAACTTGCATAATTATTTTTCGCACTCATTGAAACACCATTTGGAGTTTCAAAAACTTGATATAATCATGGAAACCAAGGGCAACAAGATATTGAAGAATATGAAGATGTGGTGGACGTCTATGCTAGATCCTTTGAAGAAAATCATGTCAAAACACAAGTTATTGCTTGCAATTATGCAAGTTAATCAAACATCTATACAACTAACAAAGGTGAATGTTAATAAGCTTTTCCTATGTTTTTTTCGATTTACAATTTTCTACTTTTATCATGCAATCAAATTTTGTAAAACTTATTCCAACTTAAAAAATGGTTGGAGGTTTTGAAGAATGGCAGTTGATAAGTAAACCTAACATATATATATATTTCTATGTTTTAAACTATTAGGATACAACTTGTAAAACATTTTTTCATTTCATGATATCTTATGTCACTTATAATTTTCATTTATGGGGGATGATCCAACTTCTTTTATGGTTTGATGAATTTTTCTTCTAATGTTAAAAGTCAATTCTTTTGTGATGGAAATATGTGATATCGTTTAAATTGATTTCATTATTTATTAGCTACCATCAATTGCCAATCTTATTTTATTGTTCCACCCTTCATGAATTTCAAAATTCAACTGTATTTTTATCAATAATCTTTACTTTAAACAATCTCATAGATGATTTTTATTGGAAATGTGTGGATTCCATATTATAAAGCCAATGTTTTCCTTTTTGGAATGTGGCTTTGAATTAAAATGAACTTTTAATCTACAAATGGAATTATTTCAGATTATAGATGTGAGTTTCATTTTGGTTAATTTTTTTAAAACTACCATTTTGCAATCTAAATTCATTTTAATGTGGTATTTTGTTGGAATCTCCTTTTATTATAGGTCAATTTGGGCCTATTCATAAACACCCATTTATTCCTTATACATTTATTTTGCTTCCTTTAATGGAAGCAATTGGTGCCTTGTTCAACTTTGCTCAAAAGCAAGATATTTTCATTAACAATTTTGTTGCTATAATAAAGGTTTGTTAAGGCCAATTGTATAAATTATATTGTGACAACAACAATGCCTTTGCTAGTGATGACTTTTGATCATTGAGTAGATTGTTAGTATGTGACCATTAGCAAATCCACATGAAACATGCCATCAATTACAATAGTGATTCAATAGAACACCTTGCATTTGTGTTGCATGGGGAAAACATTTAGGCACATTGGTGTGCCATATGTTCAAAAACTAACAAAATGTTCCTAATGACATAAGTTGTTTTCACCCATATACTTCAGCTTGTAAAAGCAAAATGTAAACATAAATTTCTGTTTACATTAAACCTTTTTCAAATGTTTATTTTATTTTAGTTTGTAATTTTGTTCAAAATCATGATTTAGATAAGGAAATTCATGCAATGGGATTATGGATAAATTTTTTATATAAATCTTATTTTAAGTATTACACAAATTTGGCATGTGGGTTGAAGTTGGAACTAGGAAAGTCTATTGCAAGGTTGATTGAAGAACCAAATGTTCGATTTCCCAAGTAGTTGGTATTGGATGCCATGGGAATTTTTTATCCCCAATATTGGTTATAGGAAAAAGCATACATAACTTTTCCTCAACATTTGGAGGTGCTGAAAGAATTTTCAACTGTCCATGTCCATATGGAGTTGCAACAAACAACAAATCAACATTGATGGTGCCTATTGTTCTCTTAGGTTGGGACTTGGATGCACAACAAGGACTTTTCAAACTTACCATGAAGTTGAACATTATTTTTGAACAATGGCAAAATGGTGGCATTGGTAGTTGACAAGGTGTAGCCCCAAATTGTCAATCCCATATCATTTGTGGAAGGTGATCAATGTTTTTCAACTCATGTCCCATACTTTCCAAGAGTATTTGAAATTTAAAAAAAACTTTATGACTCATGTTCTTAGGTTTTTAAAGGATGGAAGATGTTAAAGTTGTGTCATTTTTAAAGAGAAAATTGCAAATTCATTTAAACTCACATTTGCAATTGGTTATTGCTATGTATGCATAATGTTTTTTTTGCATTATTTACACCTTTCTTTATGCAACTAAATTTGAAAGCTAGCCAAATGTCATGAAAACTTCTAATTGAGGCCAATATGAATGATTTTACTAGTACTTTTTGTGTTCATGATTTCCATGACTATAGCAAGTTTTGGATGTGTCCAATTTTTTATGGGTGGTATTTTGCATTCTACATGTCATACTTTTGGCAAAATTGTTAGACCCCAAATAATTTTTGTAACTAGAAGACAATAGATCTAAAGATCTACTAACCAAACATAAATATATACCAAGTAGAAGTACATGGCACCAAATGGTGAAATGAAAAAAAATGTTGATTAAAAACCACTTAAGCAAATCAAAGGGTAGTCCTATTTTCACTTGCCCAATTTTATAATTTATAAATTTATAGAAAACAAACTTAGAGCTTTCATAAAACCCCCCATGCAACCTAGAATTAAAATTTATTTGTGCACATAGTACATGATTCATATTTTCATGAATCTTAATACATATGCATGGTGATGGTTGCCTTTATGTTTGAGACTTATAATATGTATTTTTGTTTTGGTAGATTATTTCATGGATTCTGAAAGTTTATGGTTGGATTTGATGTACAAGTTGCTTAAAGTAATTAGGATGTGATTTGATTGTCATGGGGTTTTGGGAATGCCTACAACTACAAAAGTGTTTATTGGACCTTGAATTCTAAACAAAGCTCCAACAACCCTTGGGAATCCATTTTGTTGTTTGTTGTGTAGAGACGTTGCAACTCAACTCAATCACTCCAAACTGTAAACACCAAAGTGTTTTTAGTGTTCAAAAGTTTTAATGTCTCTCTTTCAATCCAACTTTGACAACTTAATATTTGTCCTTTCCAAGTTCACTATTTTTTCATAGTTCTACATTTGAAGCTTGTTATTTTCAAGCTTCATTATGTTTTGGGAATCAAAAATCAATTGTTGGAACTTGGGACTCTTCATTTAGGCTCTCAATGTCCATTGTTCAAAAATCAATGTTCATTCATCACTCATGGTTTGATTCACATGTAAAATCAAATTTATTTGTTGCATCTTTATGAATTTAAAATTAGGGTTTCAATCCAATGTTTGAATTCCAAGCTTTCTAAGTTAAGGTTATTGCACAATTCATGGCATGCTTATTGCTTTAACTTAAGTTTTGGGATATTCAAAATTATCATGATTTTTTTTTTTAATAAAAAGTTTTGATCTTAGTTCTAAGGTTTTCGACTCCATTTTCTCATTGTAAGTTTTTGATATTGATGTAAACTTTGTAAACACCTATTATAAGCTTATGATTCTTGAGTCTTGTTGTAATATTTTAACCTCCTAGGTCTTATTAGAAGTTTTGAAATTTTTGTTCCTTACTCAATGATCTTATCTTGAATTGTCATACCCTAGTCTTTAGAACACCATGGCTCTTCTACAAATTCCCAAAAACTTTAAGTTGAACCTCTCTACCCTTTTCCCTTGCCCCTTCAAGATGAGGTTAGGCCTTCATCTTCCTCACCACCAACATTTGATGATAGCCCTCCCATCATTTTGACAAAATCATCTCCTAAAAATCTATCCTAGCAAGTTGTAAGAAGAAAAGGATATTTTATGAGATTTCCACAAAGTTTTAAAATGCATGGACTCCACTTTCCATGGGTTGACTTTGTTATAAATGATAAAGGGGAAGAACATCAAGTGAGATGCATGATACACATCTTTAGAAGGAAAAGAAAAGTTACTAGCTCCCAAATTAGATAGCCTTCTCAAGTTTGTTGGCCACAAAAATGCCAAGGTTCTATTCCCAATGTTGATGTGGGTTCATATTTTATAAACAAATATTCAATGTACTCCAAGAATGAGCAAATTTATACTACTAGTCATAGGCCTTTTGTTCTAGGATTGTATGTTTTCTTTGCACATAGTGCCAATAAGTTTTTGAAATTCTAAGAGTTTGCTAACTTGATCAACACCAAGGGCAAAAAATTGTTCAAAAATGTCAAAACCCATTGGATTTCAATGCTTTCTTTAGCAAAACACATATATGTCGAATACCCCCCTTTAATTGTGAAAATGCATCTTGAAAGTTCCAAGAATAAGGTTGTTTTGAAGAACTTGAATGTTTTATGTGACATCAAGTTCATTCTTGGGCTCTCGTGTATCCTTCCCATGCTTGAGTCTATCCATGCATTAATCAAAATTGCATAAAACTAGGATTTGTTTGTGTGTGATTTTGTGGAATTTGTCAAATATGAGGAGTTAATTTTTTATCATTTCAATTTCATTGAGGTTGTAATCAATGATAGCCTTCCATTAAGCCTATTTTTTTTTATCTAAATGGCAAAAAGGATTCTATCTATCTCTCTTCACAAGAAGAAATCTTGGGTTTTTCCACTACCACCCATTACAACTACTTGTCCAATTTGACCACTATTTGATTTATTATCATCATGCACAAATAGCAAGTGAAATGTTTTACTAATTATTTATGCATAATTTTCATAATGAAAACAATGACCACCTCGATCACTAATATTGGATTTTTTCCTCCATGTTGAATTTTATAATAATGGAAAAACATTTGACATGGAAAATATCTCAACCCTAGACTCCTTACAAGAATGGTAATATTGTTTAGTCATTCTTTTAACAACTTTTCAATTATTAACATCTAGTATAAATTGAATCAAGGTTTGATAAAAAGTGGAGAATGTTACTTATAAGTTGCACCTTGCACTTACACAAGAATTCATCTTATTTTATTTTTTAATAATTTCAAATCGTTGATGTGAAAATTAAGGTAGGATTTAACTTTATTTATATATTGCACTATAATGGTTGGTGATTTTTTTGACATCTCTTCAACTATCAACATGATACATGAGTTGAATTGTACACTTGTATCATGTTCAAACCATTATTCATTGATTGCATTTTACATTTATCATAATTTAATAAAACACATGCAATAACTTATAAAGACCTCACATTTTTTGAACTACCAACATTTGCACATCAGTTGAATCATTCATTTTGAATTTGTTAAATCCATTTCTATCTAATTGCATTTTGCACTCAGCATAACTTTTGAAAATGGATGTTTAAAAACTTGTTATGTTTCACATCAATATTTGAATTAAACATTAAGTCAAATGTTCATATGTACAAAGTCTAGGGTCTATGTAAACTTTTATATTCAAAAACTTTAATGTTCAAACTTGTACATTTACATAAATTAAAAATTATTTTTTTCCCCTAGTTTGTTCATTATTGGACAAGTTTTTTATTAAAAATGTTCATGAGATAACAAACATTACTAGAAAACATGTGGTTAGACCATTGTGTAAACCACTCATTTTGTAGTGGTACCACTATAGTGGGTTTCTAGTAGGCTTAGTGGTTTAGGGTAGTGGTTGGTCCCCATTGGGATAAAGAAACCACTAAATTGGCGATTGGCTGGTTTGGTTCAAAATTTTCTGTTAATGGATTTTTTTTAAGGTGCCCGAGCAACATGTGTATAATTAATGGTTTTATGGGTGGTTTCATGTGGTGGTCATTAGGGTCAAACCCTGATTGATTGGTCAATCATAATTTTGATTGGTCCAATGCCATGTGGCATTTAGACATTAACTATCCAAATTATGCCACGTGGCATATAGAAATTGGCCATCTAAGTTTTGCCATGTGGCATTTAAACATCAACCATCCAAATTTTGCCACATGGCATTTAGACATTGACCACCCAAGTTAAACCATGTGGCATTTAAACATTAGCCACTTAGGTTATGCCATGTGGCTAGAACCTAAATGATCTAGGTTACATCTAAGCTAGGTTTAAAGCTAGGTGCTTAATTAAGTTTAAGAACCTAAAACCTTAAACCTAAGCAATTAGGCCAAATCCTAAAGCTAGGCTACAAGACTAGGCCTAGATATAGGCCACCTAGGTAGGTAGGTAGGCCTAAGTAGGTAAGTAAGTAGCATCTTATTTAAATTTTGGTCACAAACCTTTTTTATTGGCTCATCACAAAAAATATTTGCACTTTGAATATATTTATTGCATGTTTTGTGTGTAGACTATTACGTTTTCATCTAGTTATATAGTTTACAAAATTCAACTTGTTGACAAAGGATATGGGATAAATTTAGAACATTATCTCACATCATCTTTTGTCCCATACAAAAGTACCCAACTTTGACCATTATTATGTTTTTCATACTTTGTCCAAATGAAAATAAATAAATTTAATTTTTAAAGATTTTTCCAAGATCTACACATCTTTGAAAAATTTAAAACCAAAATGTCAAGTAATTTGATTGAAAATGCATTTGAATCTTCACTACTCCATACATTTGAACAACAATGATATCTTGAAGATTTTTAATTTTTAATTTTCATAAAACGATTTGTAAATAATCATATTTATAATCAACATTGTTTTTTGGGTATATGTGTGTGTGTGTGTGTGTATTTCCCACCTTTCAAAAATATATCAAATTCATAAAAAATGTATAAATGTTATGTTATATTTATTTGTAGTTATAAAAATATTTTAAAATAAAATATGTTATCTATGAAACATATAATATTATTTACAAAAAAAATAAATGTCATATTTATTAATTTACACACATGCTTTTTAGTTTCATAATTTTTATCAAATGTTATTTTGAGTAGTAAGTTTTAATCTTATTTTTAATGTTCTTTTTAGTTCATTAAATGTGATTTAATAAAAATTATTAAAAAATTCCAAGTTGTATGACCAAATATTTTGATAAATGAATAAAGATAAAAATTGTATGTTATTTGCTATGCATCACATGGAAACATGAAAAACAATGCCATTTTGGGGCATGTGGATGTTTAAAAAAATTCTTTGGATATCATTAATAAGAATTTATTTCATTTTTTAATGTCAAAAAATTCAAAGAAGATATTCATTTAAATAAACCTTCATGCAAGAGTCCCAACTTGAATGTTTTAATTGTATTCTAGGTATCAGTTTTTATTTAATTTTACGGTTTCAAAAACTTTAAGATTGTTTTCCATTTTTTGAGAATCTTTTCAAAAGAAACATTTCCCCCAATTAAAAAAAAATTCACAATCCATAAATTCACATTAAATAATTAGTGACTTTAAGGAAAATTTAAAAATAAAATAAAATAGTAGTCATTTATTCATGCACTAATTATGTGTTTAATCATCTACAAAGTTATAATATGCTTATTAAGTATATACATATGTCTACCTTCTAGTTTTTTCCCTTTTAATTCACAAGTTTTTTATGTTTCAAATTGTATATTATTAAATAATTATGTGGTGTTCATGAAGAAGATTTTAAAATCACATAGTCTTATCCATGAAGACTTTTTGTTATGTAGTTATATCCAGGGTTACAAAAATACAACTAGGCACAAAAACATGGCATATATGACTATATAATTAGAAAATGGTTAGTAGCCATATTTGTCGCAATATAAATGTTAAGTTTTGGCATAATGGCAAGGTAGGGTAAGGTATTTAAGTAATGTAAATTATATGTAGGGTTAGGTATGTATAGAGTAGGTATGTATGTTATGTATATATAAATTAAATACATATAGCCTAAGTATGTATAGATCAAGAATGTATAATTTAGGTTATATTTAGGCTAGTTGTGTGTAATTAAGTAGGCTTTACCTACCTTAACGTAAATATAGATGATTATATACATAGGTAGGTACATAAGAAATCATATACTAGTACTTAGGCTTGGTACATAAGCTATAATATAGTTACCTTATATATATAAATTATGATATACTTAACCTCACTATAGGTTATAATAGACACACTTTAAGTACATATCTTATTCTACCTAATCTAAGTATAAATTGATTATTTTAACCAAGGTATAAGTTAACTATATTACCTACCTACCTACTTACCTACCTTGTAAGGTGGTTAACCTTGTGCACAGTGCTTGGAGTGACCACTAGGAAAAACCACCCAAGTGGTTTGAAAGGTGGAATGGAAAGTTTTCAACCATGTGCGAAGGCATTTCAAGCACAAAATTCCTAAACCACCATTGCCTCCCACTACATGACCACTTTGGTGAGTTTTTAGTGGGATTTGTCCACTCAACAAAATCATGAATGATTTGTGTCATGTGAAGACTACCCAAAGCTTAATTAGGTGGTTGGTTGTAGTGGTTTGTCTACACATTTTTAGGTAATGAAATCCTCAAAAAAAATCTTTAAATTATTTATCCATTTTATCTCTTGATGTATGAGAAATATAAATTTTAGTTAGATTTTTAAAATAATAAAATTTTGGGTATATTATTTATTGTTACCATGATTTAACATTTTTTTAAAGCTTGTTTTGTTACAAGCTTATGTTTAAGTATTTAGAGATAATTTTTTTCAATTATTTAAAAAAATTGAAACATTGAAAATGGTGATCTCATAATAATGACACCAATGAATTATTATTATTGTTACTTATCAAATTTGTGGTGTTGTTCAAATGATGATCATTGATAGAAATATTTAATTATTTTTTGGCTATAAACAATATATGAAGATATTAGTTTGTTAAAATCTTTCTATATTTTGGCTATAAGTCCTAAAACCTATTATACAAATTTAACTTATATATATATTCATGTTGGTGTAAGTTTAAGGTAAGTTTGATGTTGGAACTATTTATGGTTTTAACATTGAAATTATTATTCATTATTCATTATGAATAATGTTTTTGTTCTTTCAAATTTGTGATCTCAAAGTTTTAACAAAAATTCATTGAACTTGCATTATTTTCATAGGGGTCATTTAATGTTGGAGTTTTAAACCATGTGCATCAAACAATTGTTTTTTTGGAATCTATTATACAATTGGTTAACCTATTGTTTCTCATCCTATTATTACCTAAATTTCTAAATATACACATATTCAAACCATCATATTATTAATTATATATTATTAATTATTAGTTATTATATAATATATATTGATTATACATATATATATTTTTGAATAAATAATACCTTTTACCCAATAACTTATATATAACACCTTATATTTTTACTCACATATTTTTTTATTTTTTAAAGGAATGATTGCCTTAAAAACATTGAAACTTCATTATTTTCTAATTTCTCCCCAAAAAGAATCACCAACTTGCAAAACTATGCCACCAAAGATAAAACAAAAATTATTATTGACTAAAAGGGGCGGAGGGTAATCCAACTATTTAATTCCAAAATATGAACAAATTATGTTTCTTTTATTCCTACAAAGGTAAAATGTATTGTTACATTATTAGAAATATATATAAATAATATGTTGTGATATTTTTTCAAAATAATATAGAAGGATTTAAAAAAAATTGCAACTCTATAATTCTTCTAGAGGTAAATGTGGGTAAAATTATTTATGTGTGTCAACAATTCGAATAACATCATAAAAGTTCTTTTTTTAAATTATACAAAATCAAATTGAAGAAAACCAAAACATATAATTCTTCAAAAGTTGAACATATTTTTACACAACAAAATATCTTTGTTAAAGATTTAATGAAAGCACTTTTGAATCACATTGAATTGAATCCCATTTATGAATATTGTAGATGAATTTACACAAATAAAATTTGTGATTTCTTTTTATTCATAACATGTTATTTAAGTTATTTTTTGAGCCCTTCATATTGCATAGTTATAAATTTAAATTATTTTCATGAATAAATTATTGAATAAATTTCAAGATCATGTTATCATTTGTAGCATTTCAATAAATTTTGAAAGTAAAATGTATGTTAAAGTTTGAATTTTTTAAAGAGTTTCATGTTGAAGTTAACAAAATTAAACTTTTTTGTTATCTTATCAAAGACTTGATGAAATGGTTTGGTGGTGAAGACCTTGGTGCATCTCCATGAAGTCTTGGGTTCAAACCTTGATGACTATGTGTGTCATCGTATGTAATGTGTATATACATTGATGTATCATGTATAAATATGATATATGAAACATGTATGATGGTAGTGAATATTTTCAAAATATATATTTTTAAAATCCACACATATATATAAATATATATTGATAATATTGAATCACAGCATGTACTTTTGTCACAGCATGCTGTGAAAAATTTACAATCTCTAACTAAAAAGAAAAAAACTTAAAAAAATTTAAAACATGTCAATCCATGTCATACTACTTTGGGACCTCATAATATCCATGTCATTTTTTTAAAATTACAAATTACCTAGCACAACATGTCACTACCCAAAACAACTAAAAAATATTTCATTAACTATGTCCTAATTAACTAGTCCTTTTTTACCAAAACCATGTAAGTTGCATATTAGTGAACTTTGTTCCATTTCATTAAAAACATAGTGGATTTGGGTAGTGGAAAAACCCAAGATTTCTTTTTGTGCTTTTTCATTTGTTAACTTAAAGTACTTTATTTATCAATCCCATGTTGGTGGCATTGGAAAAAAACAATTTGTCACCAAGGATGCCTTTCACTAGGTCATCATCAAAAAATTTTAAAAATGCAAAGGTGAAGTTTGGGGCCTAATTGAAAAGCTTCAATAGTACTTCCCTGAACACTAGGTAATGAAAATCTTGGGTGTGGTGTATCCACAATGGAAAGGAAGGATAACAAAATTTTCACACGCACCTAAATTTTTGTTGAAGGCCACACTCATGCAATTCATAAGGTTGTTGGTGAAAGTGGGAGAATTTCTTTTGTCATGTTTTTAAGTCATCCTTTGATTTGCAATTTATTTTTTTCAAGATGATTGTTACATAATTTAAATGCAATCATGCAAAAGGACAACTAGTTCAACCCAATTACAAGGCTTTGGTGGAAACTTAGTTTGTCGTCCTCAACCATGAGCTTTCAAAATCCATTAAATTGGTTGAGATTGTTATTGTCCAAGTGTTTGGCTTTGGCAAAGATGAATGGATGTTCAACACCATTAATTTTATGAAGAATAGATTATAGAACATGCTTTCTACACACTTGGATCTACACATTAAATTTTACAATTTGTGTTTTTTTATTGTGCAAAATTTTCCTTATCATGAACATGTCATTGCCAAGTGGCTTGGCAAAGGGCACATGTGATGACATGCATGATTTTGGAGATTTGCAAAATGAAAATATGAGTGATAAACTAAATATGGGTGTCACATTTGTTATGTCACCTCATTACTATTCATATATAAATTGTTGTATTTCTTTTTGAATTTTTTTTTCATTTACATTTTTTCATCCTACACGACAAGTTCAATTTATGGATGTCTCCTTCCAATGTGTATTTTTTCTCTCCAAAAAATGCATATCTTATGGGCTTAAATTGGAAGTTGGAAGGTGTATTTAATGAGGCAAATTGAGTGAGTGATTTTAGTTGAGTTATGGTGCCAAGTTTGGTTGGATATTGAGTTTCTACTCTTGAGGTACAAAAGGTTTTAAGGGTGGTAGTGGCTTTAAGCTAGTTCACAAAAATTTGTAATTGTTCATGGTCTTCAATGTGAATCCATTTGGTTTTGATTGTTTCTTTATCCTTCAATATAGTTATGATAGAGTCCAAATCTTTAATGCACGTTTATTTCAACATGGTTTCCTTAATGTATCTCAAATGTGATACGATCCATGATTTGATGGAAGGTTTGTGTGCAAGTTTCATTAGATTCAAAAGCTTTTATAAGCTAGAGAAATAAACTTTTGGCATGAGCTCTTTTCATATCCTTTTCCCATGGTGGGATCATAGGACAAATAAGGCCCTTAGTTTTGTCAAAGAAGTTTAGTGGAGTTGTCTGTTTCATTCATTTATCGAACAAAAATTTCTTTCATTTTAATTTGTGATATGCGTGCCCCATTGTGCAAGTGGTTCAATTTTAAAACAAGGACCTTGCTAGTCCAAATTTAGGTCAATGAAGTTGTAGGGAAAGTAAGTAATAAGTGGAAATTTTAATTTACTATATAATTTTTGGATTTTTTTTGCAACAATAGCTTTGAATTTGTTTTCTAATGGGCTTTGGGTGTAGGTAGGGTTTGGGCTACAATGGGTTACAATGCTTTGGGGGTTGGGGTTCAAATCCCTTCAAATTGATTATGATTTAATTTGGTTTTCATGAAGTTCAACAATTTTTTTGATTCCAATCTTGCATTTGTTTATATTTGGTTGGTCAAATTCTAATGCCATGACAAAAGCTTTCCATCTTTCCAATTTTTCTTCTTTGATTCAATGACATAATCTCTTGGAATGTGGTGACCAATTTGCTATGCATGCAATTCATTTTAAATATTGCACAAACCTCTGACCAACTTTAAATCCATGTTTTGTTTGAAGGGAATATGTGTGTGTTCTGCATCTTTCAAATTTTTCTTTCATAGAATGTCTAATTTAAATTTTTTGAGTGTGATACAATAAAAGGAAATGATAACGAAAATAATGGCAACTATTTCATTTGTAAGGGATTATAACCTTTCGTGGGTGGAGAAGTATAAACCACATTGAATGAGTGACATTGTGCACAACCACATCTATGTGGTGACAAGACCCAAGTCATAATTAACACAGGTCAACAATATGCCTAACCTCTTGTTTTTTGTATGTTCTTTCTTACCAATTTTGTTCACAAAATTACTTTAATTAAAAATAATAATAATTGCCTAATTAAATGATTGGAACTTGCTTCTAGAAACTTTTTGTTTTGTTATAGGAAAGAGGTTTGCAATTTTCTTACTCTAGGAAAATGATTATGTAAATGGTATTTAATGTGGAGTTTTTTTTGGCCAACTAGGAAAAGGGACCACCTAACATTGGCAAGACCACGATCATATTAACTTTAACACATGAGTTATTAGGCCCTACTTTCAATGTTTTTGATGAAAGGTTTTTAAATGATTCAATGTACCCTAGTAGTTGGTTTCCTTTGAAGTATTTTAGTGTTGATGTAGATTTTGATGTTATGTGTATGCTAAGGAACTAAGACAAAGGTGGGCAAACGGGGGAGGATTTCCAATTTCTCATGTAGAGGTATAGATGTGGTGTGCAACAAAATCAAGATGTTTACATTAAAGAAAGTCACATTGTCACCAAAATGCCATAAAATTTTCTTTTTAGACGAGACTAACAAATGTGACATCTAAAAAAAATTTGAATTTCAAAGGTGGCATGTGTTCATTTTGGTTTTCTCAAAATTGAAATCTTGGTTTCATTGACCTCAACATGTGAATTTTCAACATGATAATAGGAGCACACCAAGCTCTACAAAATACTATGGAGATTTATTCCAACACTACATGTTTGCATTCACTTGCAATATGTTATCCATGATCATTGAACCCATTTAGAGTCAATGTGTAGTTGTGCATTTCAAATGTCATAGAACATGAGATCTTGGGTTGCTTCTTTTAGGTTGTAGAAGCATAGAAGGTAAGCCTTCGAAATTTAAGCTCAAATTTCATTTGTTTGCATTGTTGAATCTTTCCTTTTGAATTGTTTGTTTTTTGTGTAACTTGGGTTGGGTCCCAATACTTTAAAGTTTGGTGAAGAAGGTATTGTTTTAAAAGGGTTGGAAGGAGTGGTGTTCACAACAATTGAGATATGAGGCAAACTTTAAACAATTTATAAGCCAATTACAATGATTTCTAGTTTGTTAACTAGGACAATGCTTTCAAGGTTGAAATTATATTTTTCCATTTTGTTGAATTGAATTCATCCTCATCATTCTCATCATAAGCTTAAACTAACATTATTGAACATCATAAGAATGCAAATCCCTAACACTATTAGAAATAACATGATACATTTGTAATTGTTTTGATTTTCTTGGTACTATGTGATCAACCACATCTACTATTGGTTTTAAACATCATTAAGCACCCACTTAATGAAGGGAAAAAAATAGTTAGGTGGCTCAAAAGTGGCATTTAAAAGTCCATAATCTAATGCTAGCGATTTTTTTGTAGTTTTAACAATTATCAAACCATAAATTCTATAATTATCCCATATGCTTTTAATCATAAATGTTAATAAACCAACCTACGAATATCCTTAAACATGTGATTGATCAAAAAATCCATGCAAAAGATTAGAAATTTTAATGTGAAATGGATTTTCAAGGACAAAAATTTCCAACAAGCACATCATTTAAAAAATTTAAATATTAAAAATACATATATTAGGAAAGTTTCAAAGAATTTTTTTAATAAATTCTTTATTTGATGACGATTTATTTATTTATCTATTTTTGACATTACTTTGACATATGTTTTGAGTCCATATTTTTCATTTTTTTTGTGTCACAAATGTGGTGTTGTCATTTCAAAAGTCCACTACGAGTCCATAATCTTTTTAAAATTCATCCAATTTTTTAATGTTGATTCCCATTAAAGTCTATGACAATATGAATAATTAGAACATTGACAAGTTAATTTTGAATATGGCTTTAAATTTTATGTTTGCATGTAATCCAACAAAATTACAAGTGTGATAGTCCAAATTGTCCACGTATTCATGCTTTCACCTTCAAAACCTTGATGATGCATATGTGGGCCTTAACCAACTATATGATTTAGCCCATGTAGCATCCAACATTATCACCATTCTTTTCAAAGTGGTCAAGACTAAAAAATAATGACACATTTGAATACTTAAAGCTAAAGTACATTTGGCTAAGTTGATTTTGCAATTGCCCCTTTTGTTTTCCAATTCACAAATGAACATATGCATTTGCAAATGCAGCATAGTTCCAAGTTCCAACTTTTGATAACTTCTTGGCACCCTACATCTTGAAATTTGGAGATGTCTAAAATTATAGGTATTGCATGGGCTTGTAATTAAAATCTCCTTAAAATTATAGGCCCATGTATGGAGATTTTGCTTTGTGGTGCACATCCTAACAAAAATAACCAAAATAACCACCAACCTTAGATAAACAAAAAGCTAGGTTAGAAAAAAAGACAAACATGACCAAAAAATAAAAACAAAAGATCAAGAAGACATATCTTGGTGTAAACCTAGTAAAAGTATTCATTGGCACCTCTTCAAGTAGTTCTTCAATAGTTTTGACAAGTTCATGTGCCAACATGGGATTGATCAAAAAGTTTTGAAATAGTGCATAATAATGATCTTTAGACTATTTTTTAACACTATTTCATTATACTAAAAAAATAGTTATAAGCTTTAAAAAATGCTAAAAATGATTATATATATATTGAACCATTTTCAAACTTATCTAAATGTTAGATTAATATATTTGAAACATTTTTGTATAAATACAACACACATCTTCAACATTAACTTAGTTTATTAAACTTGGAATTTGTATTAAAAATAAAAACTACTTACATTCAAGGTTGTTCATATTAGCATTGTTAGAATTTTTTTACTTGTCAAGGTTGATGGGCCTTTGTTGTGTGATGGATTCAATGAACAAAGCAATGGATGAGCTGACCTACAAAAGCACAAAGGGTGAAAACATGGAAAAGTAAACCAAAAAATACCTTTATTTTATAAAGTCCAACATGGTAGTTTGAAACATAAATGGAGAAACTAAATTCTAAACCTTTCTAAGTTTCATTATGAAAACATTTGTGCCTCCATTAAGTTTATGGTAAGGGGCTTGGGACTAGCACAATTAAAATCTCCTCATTAGTCCAAAACACAAAAGGTGGTTAGTTTGGGTTTACTTTAAGATAGCTTGAGGCCTAGGCCCAAGCATATGGCCTTGGATGAAAAACTTGTTGGAATCCTACATGGACTATTATGGATGATGTTGTTTGGGCCTTAAGGTATTTGTTAGGTTCCACCTCTTTAAAGCGCTCTTGATGAAAACAACAATAGCTCATCATGGGTCCCAAAAAATCTTAGCCATTAATCTAGGATATTTTATTAATGTTTATATATATTTTTGAAAATTAAAATTGGAGGGAATTTTAGGTGCCACCCCCAACAAATTATGCCCATAAATTTCCTAAACATAATAATATAAAAGGTTCATCTCTTAGATTATTGCCCTTTAAACCCTAAACATAGTAATAAAAAGGATCACCTTTTTTCTTTAATCATTTTTTGAAACTTTTCAAGGTGCTGAAAGTTTTTGCACTAGAATTGTTTGTTGAGAATTCAATTTGTTATTAGTTTTTTTTCACAAATCTTTGTTCCAACGATGGAAGGTTTCCACATGATGGAAATTACTCACAATCACAAGGGTGGAATCAAAATTCCCAAGAATTGTGGGTTGCCCTATCTACGGCTCAAATTCAAATTGTCCGATTTGAGGATATCTAATTATAATACATTTCAGCTAGTGGGAAAGAATTCACAACCTTCACATATGAAGATCCCTTCTAGTGACAAGAATGTAAAATTTCTTGGAAAGAAGTGCTCAATTTGTTTTTTAGAATGTTTAGATTTTGTGGACAAAATAAGGGAGATTATGGGGATCAAAGAAGAAGAGATGGGCCATGATAAAATCATGTGTTTGTTCTTTTGTTCAAATTGGGTGTATACTAAAAACAAATGCCCTTAAACCATTTCTCATGGGTTTTCATATGGTTTCATCCAAAAAGTGGGGTACCATGAGGTTTAATAGGCCATGGCTGAAGAGTTTTAACGTAAATCACCCCTAAATTGAATACAAAATTGTAAGAGCTTTAGTATAATAAAAGTAAGTAACAAGTAGCTTTAAAAATTGATTAAGGAATATTGTGTTTCTCCCTACTTTTATATGAGAATTTTGATACATTTTAAATTATAATATAAAAAACTAAAAGTCTATAAGTACATTTTATTATGCCATTAACTTGAAAGTATAAAAAATCCAATATTCCATGTGTTTGCAACCTATTTTGAAAGTTGTGAACTTTGCTTGAATTTTGATGAATTTACTTAAACCTACTTTAAACATGTGCTTTTAAAATATAGTTGTAACAAAGTTAAAAAAACATGTTCATATCAAACATTGAACTAAATACTATTTTTTTGTTCAACATATCAAGGCTTACTTGATAGTTACTTTCCATTTATGTTGCAAGGTAATTTGTTGGTCAATTTTACCATCTTTTCACCTCAAAATAAAAAGAGAATGCAAACCACATAACAAAGAAAAATTTGATGAAGATTTGTGGTGAATGGATATAATGTGATAAAAAAATGAAGAACATGATAGAGAAGAGGTGCAAAGGCATTAAACACAAGGTGATAGAGGTGGGGGACATGATGATGGAAAGGAATTTAGGGTGATTGCAAGGTGATGAATAAAACTTACAAAACACAAGGTGATGGAAATAAGTTGGAGAATCCAATGTGATGGAAATACAAGAACACATGAAAAAAAAACTTAAAGAAATGGAAAACCCTTAAGCTCTAAGCTTTATAACCAAAACTAGAATAAAGATTTTGAGAAAATTTTGGTTTGATTTAGGTTCTACATTTAAAACCTAATTTACCAACTTAGTTTGTTTATTAAAAATAAAAAATAAAAAATTGGAATGTTAGTTTTAACTCCTCCTATCCAACCTAGAATTAATGTTAGGTTCCCATGTCAATTCCCCTACCCATTGATTTCAAGGCTTTAGTTAAATTTGGAGGTTTCTTGATTTTTGGTTAGGTTTCAACTAATTTTTTTGCAATCATAACCAAAATTGGTAGTTGTAAATTGCCAAATTAAATAATTGCCCAACATTGGTAGGGAGATTTGGTAAGGACATGGTTCACTATAATTTTATTTAAAGATCAATCATTAAATAATAAAAGATTTGCAATCAAGGGTTACACAAGTTTGCCTTTGGTTTGACCTTATTCGTTTATAGTCAATGGATATGAAAATGATGTGATTTTTGGGTTTTTTAATTGTTAATTTTCTAAGTTTGTTCCAGTAGGTAACCAAAAACATAAAATTATAATTACTTTTTTGATTTCCATACCTCTTATTTATAGCCAAATTTTGGTACAACTTTTTATTAATGATGGCCACTTTGGTTACATCACAAAGTTGACAGAATGAACATTGAATGATGGGATTGTCCATGCAATGATCTAAATGCTATGGTTGTGGATTTTTAAAAATTTCAAAGTTTTTGATATGAAAAACTTGGTTAGTGTTTTCCAAAAAAATAGAAATACCAATTGAATGTACACTAGAGAAAAAAAATCTGAGAATTTCTCAATTGTTTTGTTGAAAAAACAACAATTTTTTTCCAAAAGAAAACTATGGACTTTAAAATTATGAAGTATGGTTCAAATTATTCCTTTAGGGAGATTTCACACTTATGTGTTATTTCTGTGTTTTAATTAATATGAGTTTGTTTAGTTTGACTTGGGGAACAAGTGGTTGTCCCTTCACCATTTGTGTAGATGAAGGTGAACTTCTTCAAATGACATAGCTTTGGCAAAATGAACAATGGTGTTAGAATTGAATATCCTCCTAGTTGAGCATTATGAATAAAAGTTCTTTGTGATTTTTAAGAGTGTCATTATTAAATTTGTGCATGTTGCATAGTGGGGATCGATGTCAACCTTTTATACATGTGTAGCACTTGTGTCATGTGTACACTAAATAATACATGATATGATTAAATTGATATCTTATGTATCGATGAGTGTTGGGTACATATGTCCATTGCAACATACTAGTTGCATTGTTTTTTTCTCAATTTGTGCATTGGATATCAATGTTCAAATGTTCTAGAAATGGACATATTAGTCAGGTCTAAATAACAACCTACATGTCTTGTGTATGAGCATGAATAGTTGGTATGAGATTAGCATCTTGGAAAGGAACATTCACATTGATTGAGCTTCTATTTAAAATGTGAAAAACATTGTTGCAGAAAAAGAAAGACAATCATGTCTGGTTGACTTAGGCTCTGAAAAAATATCACACTTCCCTAAATGTCTTGAAGTGCATTTCAAGTGTGCACTCTTCATTCCATTGGCAGCTTGCCCTTTTTCTGTTGCTGCAATCCTGATAAACAGATTTCAGACCTAACTTGCCAAGCTTTACTAAAGACAAATACATATTTAGAGGACACTTTTTCTTTGCACACAATGAAAAGGCAGCTTTGGGCATGGTTAAGTGCACTGGTAGCAAACAAATAACAAGGGTATTTCTTGAGTTTTCCAGAGAATGATATCAATGATTTCTGTTTTACATATCAAGGTACATACCCATTGAAACCCTATATAAAAAATCAACACTACTATCAACAATGGACATATATGTTGGGTGTGAGTACACAGTCTTTTTTTTTTCTTTTGGCAAAAAATCATCAAATGGCAATGCTGCCTCTAATTTCTGGCGAAAATTCCCCTTTTTTTCAAAAAGAATTGGCCAAACTCTGTTGAGCACGTCACGACCAGTCTGTCTATTGCCTACAATTTGAATGATCCCGTACAAAAGTGTCGCCAGTTAAAGTGAAATCTGTGTGTTGATACTCGCCAGTGTTGCTACAATACAAAAATGAAAAACAAATGAACTGGTGTTGATAGAGATCATCACAGGCTAGTTTGTGTATGTCATTCGTGAGAGTTGGTGACTATTCTTGACCCAATGCTTGAGGTTCATGTTGATGGTGTGGATTGATTGAGTATGGTGTTTTTGATTTCGTGACTAGCCTAACCAAGGCAGCTTGGAGAACCTGACTTTTCTCTAGCTAGAGTTCAGTATGAGGTACTGGTACGAGGTACAACTGTTTGGAAAAGGAGCTTTCGGAGCCGAAGGCTGGCCTATCTTTCACATGTCCACTTATATTGGGAAGCTTTTGGAAGGGAATCTTGTTGGTAAGGGTTAGCTTTTACTGCATGGGATTTTGATAGCCCAACTACAAGAACCTTATGATGAGTTTTAGAAGTTCTTGGGGAGCTTATTTTCCTGTTTTTGACTCCAACTGGAAAATATACAGTCAGAGTATCCAAATACGTTTGAGGCTATCCTTTTCTGAGAAATGAAGTTTTTTGTGATCTAGATCTCTATGGATTCTAAGTAAAGTGCACAATGTACCATAGGGTTGGATTGAGGCTTCATTCATGCAAGTGGGAAAAAGAAATGATTTAAAAGCCCATCTCCTTGCTCAACTTGCTTAGTGCTACTGATGATGGGTTTAAGTCATCCGTTTTGTGTTTTCTCCTCTTAGGGCTTCCCCAGTGCATTCTGCACTTTCGGATGTGGTTTTTTGTTTGGACTTTGGTCCTTTCTTTTTTCTTCTCTTGTTCCCTTCCATGGTGTTTTTCCTTTATTTATTTATTTAGGATTATAGTGAAGGGGGAAGCAATGAAAATTATGAACTCATCAAGCATTTCCTTGCAAAAAGCCCCCTTTTATGGCAAATTTCTGGTTCTTATTGCTGAGTCCCTGTACTTTGCAAATAACTTAAAAAAATATGCCAAATAAAATAACTGGTGGTTATATTGCCATCCTTCACCTCCCTCTCCCAACCCTATCAACAAAAAATGTCACCATGGCCCACCACAAAGAAATTCCCATCCAGTTGCAATGGGCGAACCATAAATATTAACCTGCTCAATTTTCTTTTTCAAAACATTTCCTAAAACAATTAGGTATTATTGGGGAGGAGGTGAACTATCCAACATATTGAGTTTTGCACTATTTTACGGATATACTTCAACCAAAATATGTTGTACAGGCCACTCTTTGCTACTAAACTGGAAGAAAGAGAGAGAGAGAGGATATGTTTACAGTGTGTGAAGTTTATGCTATGAAAGAACTTTATCCTAACCCCTCAACCCACCAACACCAACAACAGATCATAAGCAGCAGTGGAGCAGGTGACTAGCAATTCCTTCCACACCACCTACAATACGAAATCATAAGGACAGAGGTCAGATGAAATTGAAGGTGTGAATGGATGATGAGTCTGTAACAAGCCTGCTAAAACTATTATTGCTTGAACAGAGGAAGTTAACACTAGCATAGGACAACAGAAAGAAGCAAAAGATATAGAACGTGTGCTATTTTATAGGTCCTACTGTACTTAATTGCAGCTAGCTACTATTTGGTGATCATGCCCAGCCCCCTTTTTTTTTATTGCTGGCAATATATAGCCAGAAAAGCAATAAAAAAATTAAAGTGCGAAAATCAAGTGCTTTTAGAGAATTTCAATAGAAAAAAGTAAACCAATTTAGAAAAAATAAAAATTAGCCAGCTCTTTATACATGGTTCAATTAGGTAGCCAAAAATATAAAAGGATGTTTAATTTCTTTATTTTCATATTTAGCTAATAGTCAAATCTTCCTTAGGATGATAGCCATTTTGGCTACATCACAAAAATTGACAGAGAAAACATTGAGATTCAATATGATGAGCAGGAACTAACTTAAATTAGTTTAGACTTTTTAAACAACCCATAATTAAGAGGTGAGATAGAAAGTAAGATGTTATAAAATTATTGTGTCTGGACAGAGTTAGTAAGTTAGTAGTCATATTAACTAACTATTGTTAAGCTAGGAGCCTGAGGTAATTGGAACAGCAGCAGGGAGTCAGATTCTGGCTATTAATATGTGATCCTTACCAGAGTCCCTCTTCATTGCACTAGACTTTAGAGAAAGTTTTGGGTGTACTATCTATCTTCGCAAATTCTCCAGTTTTGCACGGCTCCTCGCTGTAAGCTGCTCTCCTAGAACATACAACCACCCAGCCAGCAAGCAGGCTGCAGCTGATGTTGCTCATGTGAGCTTGTTCCTCCTGCAGTTCAAGGTTTTGGTTTGGTGATCATGGGTGATGGTGCTTTTTGGGAGGGGGGGTTTTCTTGAGTACAAGAGTTTAGAAATTGTTGAGATTGAGATTTGAGGAAGCTGTTGTTCAGGGAAGAATTAGAGTTCATAGACAGACACTGCGTGCCGACGAGGGTCGGGGTTTGAGCTGTTTTAAACCAGTACTAGTTTTAGATACTTAGATGCCAAGCTCATGTGGTTGTTCACAGCGGAGATACTTGTGTTTTTTGTGCAAAAAGAGATTGTGTTTGCGAGGAAATTACTATAGAAATATATCAGATATGATCTTTGTTGTTGCAGGAGTTAGATAACAGGTTGGGTGATTGAAGAAAGGAGGAGGGAGGAGAGGGAGGAGGGGGAGGAGGAGAAGCGCCTCTTGTGCAGAGACTAGGTGGGTAAGTAATTAGCAAGTAGGCCGGCCGGCGCGCGCGGGATCTTCAGAAGCATTCGGCAAGATGCCAGATCATTTCGTTTCTCCATCCAACCGCCGGAGCAAGCAGCTCCATGATCAGACTTCCACCTGTCCCAGGTGCGGGTGCGCCGCGGACATCAGCTCGTCTGAGCACTCCATTTGCTCCAATTGTTCCGGCCCTGTTCTTCCCGACGGTCAAGCGAGCGCCATACTTATATCTCCTCATGATCTCACCACGTCCTCGACCAAGTCTAGTGTCGACAAAGCTGCCGGTGGCGGTGGAAGCGCAGTACTCTCATGTGATCATCTCGCCGTGGCATCGACCAAGCCTGAGGCTGTTGAGTATCGTCATGGAACTTCAGGTCATGAAGGTGGGGCCTATAGCATCTTCAATACCACCATCTCGAAGCCTGCTGCTGCTGCTGCCATCGTCGAAGGTTTGCAGACCGCTACCCGCACGCGGGCGGACACAAGGTGCACCGCCGAACAGGTTGCCCCTACGCAGCAGCCAATTTCCTTGACAGATCTCTTTCGCGTCGTGAGTAGCTGCGCATCTGCGCGAGAGCTAGTGACCCGCCGCGCTGATGAAGCTGCTGCCTGCACGGATGTCGAGCTAGAAAGCCGCCCTGCGGCTGCATTCCGCAATGTTCCGAGATGTCGAAGATCATCTTCAACCTCTTCTACACCTGCAGGGCAAAAGAGACCCGAGAGGTACTGCATCACCATTCAATATTTTCCTTCAAGTCTTGTGTTTTGATCTTCGTCTCGGATGATGATCATGCATGCATGGCAGAGTGCTAAGTTTTCTTTCAAAACCTTGCTTGCACGCGGCTTGCAGGAGTTGCCGGATGAAACGGTCCTCGTCAGTAAAGCTCCGAGAGAAAAAAGTTCGTGCAGGACCAGCTGCGCCGGTGTCAGAAGTTGCTGCAGCTCTAAGATCTTCTTCTGGGACTAACGAGACCCGCACTCGGCGGACAAAGTGGTCGAAGTCAGAGTCGGAACATAAGTTCTATGGAGTGCGAACTCGGAGAGGAGTGAGGGGGTTTTTGGTAGAGATTCGACCTCAGAAGTGGAAGAATACCATCTGGTTGGGAACTTACGACACACCCATGGAAGCTGCAGCAGCTTACGACGCAGGTGTTTTCTACACTGACAAGCCCAAGAAGAAGTACAACTTGATCCAATACTTAAAGTTTCCGTTCCCTCCTCTTCCCCCTCATCTGGATGTCCGCAGCTCTTCACCAGCAGTAAAGAACGAAGTCAAGGTTTTTGTCAAAAAGCAGGCGATCTTGGCTTCAAAGATGGTGAAAGAGCATGCGAACAGATCATCAGCTGCTGTTGGTTACGGATCGTCACTAGATCGTGTGCAGGCAGGTATGGAAGCATGCTCGGCCTCGCGGCCGCCGACGGTACTGCAGCAGGCCGCATCATTAGCTGGAGCTTCTGATCTACAGTTGCTCCAGGCGCCGATCATGAATGCCAGACTAGTGGATACTGTTCCTGAATCCACAGGTTTTTCATCTGCTGCTGCAACACTAGGGTTACATGGATCTTGTAACCGCGATTCTGACTTCGAGATGGATCAACTTGCTGGGATTTTTTTCTGTGGACCAACACTACAACAATATCGATGCGGTTTACCCATGGATCAGCTAGAACCTGCTGCTGCAATTTGGAGCCAGGCGGATGAACCCTCATGGCAGCGTCTAGGAGGCGGGTGTGACGATCTAATTCCAGTTATCAAGAACATCTCTCCATGCAGTCTACTTCAACAAGATGATCATCATTTGCTGCAGCAGGATGAGTTTGGAGCTCACGAGTTCAAATGTCAACCTACTTCCGCAATTGCTGCAGCTACCACTTCTTCAAACTTAGGAATGCTGCAGGCGGCTGCTGCCGGGTCGCCGACCGCCACCTGCAGCATGATCTGTAATAATTATAATTCTCATGGGATTCGCATGGGCTCTGGCACCTCCACCATGTTCAACTTGGTGCAGCAGGACAGTAGTACTGTGGACTTCTCCTGCATTGCAGTCCAGAATTATCTACAACAACAACAAGCTGCTGAAATGGAATTCGATAACTCTAACATGGATTTGTTCACACAATTAATGACAAGCTGGTGATGATCACATCAACTTAGTTGGTTTTGGCAGAATTGACGCAATGTCATAGAAGTGGAAGATGCATACACTGGAAAGAGAAACTGTGTAGATAGAAGAATAATCTAGCTGATCTATATCTGATCTATTCCTGATCTACAGCATATATATGCTGAAACACAGTGCCACGCCATGATCCTGATTCAGGATAACATAGGAGTGAACGGCCTGAAAGATAGCACTGATAAGTCTGACAGTTCCTACGTAACACTTAACTTAATATCTGAACATAACTCTTTTTCTAATGTTAGAAGTGTTTTCTGTCAACACCGTCTCTCACTCCTAACAGACTCTCTAAGGCTTTTAGCCTATGACGTTTAGCGACAGAGAATATTTCCTATTCCCTAGATAGGTTATCTATTGATATTACACCAATAGCTGATCTAAGAGTTTCAAATCTAGTTCTACCTAGAGGTTTAGTGAATATGTCAGCTACTTGTTGAGATGTAGGAATGTATTCAACATTAATGGATCCATCTTCTACTTTCTCTCTAATAAAGTGCTGCTGAATTTCCATGTGCTTTGATTTTGAATGAAAGATTGATTATTTACTAGCTTTATACTACTCTGATTATCACATAATAATGTGATAGTCTCTTCTTGTTTCAACAAACCAAGTTCTAGCATCAAAAAACGAAGTCACATAGTCTCTTTTGATCCTTCAGAGAGTGCCTTGTATTCAGCTTCAATCAATGAGGCTGCAACAAAAGATTGTCTTTTTGCACTCCAAGATATTGGTGATGATCCTAGGTGAAACAGAAATCCTGACATTGACCTTAGGTGATCGTCATCTCCTGCCCAATCAGAGTCTACATACCCTTTGAATGTGCAATCTCCTGCCCTTTGGAGACATAAGCCATAATTGATTGTCCCCTTGACATACTAAAGGATTTGGTCTAGAGAAGCAATATGGGCTTCTTGCTGTGAACTCAAGAATCTACTAGTGATACTAACTGCTGCAGAAATATCTGGCTTAGCGTGGGTTAAGCAAATAAGCTTTCCAACTTTCCTTCTATACAAAGTTTCATCAGTAAACGGGCTTCTCATGTCTGCTACTCTTGTGTGAAATTCTGGTGCATGGGAACATTGCATAGCTTGCATTGTTCCATGCCAAACTCAACAAGCATATCTCAAATGTACCCTCTTTGAGTCAAGAATATGCAACTAAGTAGGTACACAAATTCTATTCCTATGTAGAATAAAACTTTGCCTAAGTCCATCATCTCAAATGTTGCCAATAGTTGTTCCTTCAACAGTTGGACCTTTTCATCAAGATTTTCTGTAAGAAGGAGATCATTCACATATAACAACAAAATTAGAATGTTTCCATTCTTAATCTTGTAGGACATGTTGTGGTCATGATCACTTCTCACAAGACCTTGGTCCTTAAAAGCATTATTGAAATTTTTTTGTACCATGCTCAAGGAGACTATTTCAAGCCATACAAGGCTTCAATTTGCAAAATAAGTGTTCTTTCCTAGGTTCTACAAAACCTTCTTGGTGATGCATGAATATTTGTTCATGCAACTCTCCATGCAAGAATGCGATCTTGACATCCAAATGGTTGATGCTCCAATTGCATTGTGATGCAAGTGCACACACTAATCTATTGTGCTCCACTTTACCACTATGGCAAATGTCTCCAAGCATTGTTGGGTGCAGTCACAATCAAACAAGCCAAAAAGACGTTGGGCGACTGAAAAAATTGCATTTTTTGTTACATTTGTCTATGTGGTGCCATTTGAATGTCATGACAATTATGGGGAGTAGTGCTTATTTTCAAATATGAATGATGAGGAATCTAAATCAAATTGTCAAATTTTTTAATTTCATGTTTTGTTTGGTGTTTAGGACTTTTGAAGTTGAAGTTTTGCAGATTCAAGAAAGGAGTCAATTGTAAAGGGGTCCTTAATTTTCACAATACAAAATTTTTTTACACTCAATGTTTTTGGAGTAATGGGGAAATACGAAACACATCTAAAAAACATTCATATTGTAAGAAATGTGTAGCTTTTTTTAAAGTGGAAATTTAGAGCATGTTGAAGTTCAAGAGTCTTTTGCCATGTGTAAATGTGGTGCAATAACACGTTGTTTGTAGCAAAATTTCCTATTTTGTTGTAAGAAAGTGAATCATGAAGTCATCAATGTGTTTTGATGTGATTTGACATGTTATCAGATCTACCTCAAAAATATGTGCATTTAAAAAATTTAAAAATTGATCCAAAACAATTAGTGAGGTAATTTGGGCAATGCCCAAGCTAGTTTAGACCAATTTGCAACAAGTCCCACACAAAAATTCAATATATTCTTGATGCACCATTAAATCAAATGCAACTAGGTCCAATTTGGAACAACGAACAAGTAACTCAACATAGTTTCATTTTTCAAATGATGAATTTGTTATGAGGACCGGCTTGTTTTTTCTTCATCCATCATCCTAAACCCTAAAATGGCATTGTCACCATCCATTAGCATTTGATGGTCCAAAAGGTTGCTCAATTTGAAAACATGTTTGTTTCCTTCACGCAATGATTGGGTTCATGTGTTTGCAAAAAGATGCTTGTTAGGTGTGATCGTGTGTGCACTATGAATTGAACCTCTCCTTGTATCATTTGTTGCACATCATTGAACTTCATACTTGGCAGGAGTGAACATGTGCAGTAGGGAGAATTTATTTCTATTGGTCATGACGTCAAGTTTCAAGATGGACACTAGAGATGGACGATTGGTGATAGCAAATATCATGTGCATTTGAGTTTAGGAAAGTTGTCATTGAAGGAAGCTGAAACCCATGATGAACTTGTCCACTAGAGCTCCAAAACATACAAATGTTTCAACTTTTGGCATTTGTTCTTGTATTTTTTTCTTGGATGTAACATGCCTAGAATTCTTGTTGCTCCTACCATTGCCCCCCCCCTCCCAAGGCACATATAACATTATCTTTTCCAACAAGTAAACCAAGATGGGAAGAACTTTTGGATTTGTCCACCATCATGAAACTTTTAAGGTGCATGCGATTGTGAGACTACACTAGAATGAATGAGATGAAAGGTGCAAGATGCTTTAGATCTTTACATGATGTAGATCTATTTTAAGACAAACTTGGAGTTGTGAGATTGATCAAGTTGGGTATGAATGTTGTAGCATTGCACACAAGGGTCCGTTTAAGTGGCCATTTCAAATATTATTCTAATATCTATCATGAAGGAGCTACCATCGCAATAAGACATACAACCTTTTTAGCAAAAAACAATATTTGGTTTTACTTTCAAATTCTTCATTTATAAGAGTCTTTAAATTTGATGATCTTCTAAGTATAACTTCACAAACTTGGCCCACAACCTTGTGATCCTTGTTTCATGTTTAGGTAGTAGCCATTAGCATAAACAATACATGTGTAGGCCATAATAACATGGCAGCAACTTTGGGAGTTGGACACTTTATCTCCATTTCTAAACATGATATTGGATGATGGAGTTATTGCATTGAAAGGTTTGCTATAGTAACATGGCAACAACCTTGGGAGTTGGAAACTTCATGTCCACTTTTGAACATGATATTACATGATGGAGTTACTCCATTGAAAGATTTACATTTCAATCTTCTTTTTTCAAACAATGCAAGTTACTTTGTAGGAATTCATTATGCCCATGGTAGACATTACTTGTATATTCTTGTAGTAATTAGTGGACGCGGGTTTTGAAGTAATATTTCCAACTTCCTCACTTAATTATGTGTTTACCAACTCCTACATTAGGTTTCAATTTCAATGTCAAAAGTTATGGAGTTGGTGTTGCTTAGATAATCCATGTAAGTTTAATAAGTATGGTTCAATTTGTAACTTTTTGAAGTTATACAATGAAGAATAGTTTGAAAGTGGAATTACATAGCCAAATTGTTCACTGATGAGGTGAAACACTATTGTATGCAAGTGGTTTTGGGTTATTTTTTTGGCAAAGTGAACGTTGATTTCCCAAATTTTGATGCTACTATGTGAAGTTCATTTTAATACAAAATATATTAACTATTGCTGCACTTATAATGATGGCATTTTGAACTTACTTGATTCATTAGGTAATGAATTGCCCCACCCACTAATAATTTTGAAAAAAAATGGAAGGTCCACAATGAACTTGGCTTGGTGATTATTTAGGGGTTTTGACTTACAGTTTAATGGAACTTAAGGTTGGTTTCATTTGCAAGTGGGTTGCTATGGTTTACAATTGAAATGGGATTATGAACTTTTTAGACATGGAAACATTTCATCATTTCCTTAACCCTTGAACTAAACCATTTCATGTTCAACTATGTGATTAATAAATGAAGCAATGGTTAACTTTGTATGTGTTAATGGTCTACTTTCAATACCTGCAACTTGTAGAATCAATTTCACTATGATTTTTCCAAAGTCTTATCATCATTGGATTTATATTGTGTATTTAGTTTTCATGCAAGCATTCCATGGAGGTTGTGCTTAAAGGGTGGCTAAGGTTGTAATTTAATTAAGGTTGTTTTGTATTTATAACATTTACTTGAGAATTTTCTTTAAATGTGGTTGTCTTTGATAAAATTTCACATGTTATGTTTCAAGTTGCACCTTCCACTTACAATTGGAGCATTTACTAATGAGTCTTGGATTAAAATAGAGTAGCAAGGGTTTCCTTTCCATGCCGAACTTGCCACATATTTTACTCAACCGGGTTCTATTTGATTCCTAGCTTATAGCTTCTAATGCTTGTAGTCCTTTTTCTTATAGTTCAAAGTTCTCAATCTAGCATAAACAAGGCCCTTGGTTGCCTAGCAATTTTAGTTGTTTTCATTCAATTACAACCCATTACATACTCACCAGTAGAATACATCACCTTACAACTTGAACTGTGGGTAGCACATAGAGTTTTCAAGTTTGTCCATTCAAGTCCTTGACCCATGTATTCAAGTCTTTACTTCATCAATTAAGCTATTAATTGGCTCAACACATGTAGATTCCCTTCTATCATTTATTAACATTGTGGGTGGTTATCAAAACACCTAATGACATTGCAACAACTATAGTCTCCACTTTTTACTTATTGTGCTTCCTATTATAAGTCTTCTAAGCACCCCAAAGTCATGGCTTAGCACTACATGCCTTCTTTTGAAGCATCGTGACATTCTTGAAAAACACTTAGTGCCATTAACCAATAATGACTCATTTCTTTCCAAATATTCATGTGCTTTTTAGAAGCATCAACAACACTTAGCTTCCTTAACTTAGCATTATGAGTCATTGTTAAAGAGTCAATGTCATTCCATTAACATATGTAAAGTCCTTTGTTAGTTTTATTAATCTTCCTAGTAATGATTTAGTTCTTGCCAAGTACTCATATGTTTTGTAGAAACATCACTAGCAATTAGCTTCCTTGACCCAACATTATGAATCATTATTTAAAGTCTTGATGTCATTGCATCACCACAAGTAAGGTCCTTTGCTAGTGTTGTTAGTGCTTCCCATTAGTGATTCACTCCTTTCCAAGTATTTAGGTTCTTCCTAGAAGCATCACCAACAATCTATTTCCTTGACCCAACACTATAAAGGCTTGATGTCATTCCATCAACACAAGTAAGGTCCTTTGTTAGTGTTGTTAGTGTTTCCCATTAATGATTTACTTCTTTCCAAGTATTAATGTGCTTCCTAGAAGCATCACCAACTCCCAACTTTGTTTTGCATGACTATAATTTATTAGGAGTCAATGTCATTGCATCACCACAAGCCAAGTCCATGGCTAAGCATTCTGGTAATGCTTCCCAATAATGAAACTTTCACCTCTTTTCTTGTGTTTTTTATGTTTTCCAACTCCACCATTGGTCAACCTTGTGGGTTTCTTTGAAATTCATAGTCATCAAGTCCAATTTGTCCATTAATTTTGTTGGTGTTATTGATTATGCTTTAGCTTGAAGGATTAATCTAGTCCTTTTATAATGATGCAATTGTATTATGGGGCTTAAAACTTTAAATACATGAAGTATTTGGTTTAGGTTTGTACATGGATGCTTAAGTCTGAGAATGTGTGTTGTGGCAAACCTTACATCAATTATCATATGTTGCTTTTTGATTAAAAAACTTATTGATACAAAAAACAAATTTTGTCAAATTTAAAATGGAATTGGTTATTAAGGAATGTTGACATTAAATCACATGCTCTGAACTTTTGTTGTGATGCATGTTAAAATTGTAGATCACACTTTAATGGGTAGAAGAAAAAATAGTTCAAAAAGGCCTACTAAAAGGGTGATGATGAGGGCAAAGCATAACATTAAGCTTCATATTGATGAATCACCATCTATTACCACTGAGCTTGTTAATCCCACCATAGATAGGGTTATTGCTAATGAATCACCATCTGTTGCCATTGAGGTGGGGTTGATAATCCCACCACAAATAGGTTTGTGCTAAAGAATCACCATTTGTCGCCACTAAGGTTGATAATCCCACCACAAATAAGTTTGTGTTAAAGAATCACCATTTGTCGCCACTAAGGTTGATAATCCCACCATAAATAAGTTTGTGCTAAAGAATCACCATTTGTCGCCACTCAGGTTGATAATGCCACCACAAATAGGTTTGTGCTAAAGAATCACCATTTGTCGCCACTAAGGTTGATAATCCCATCACAAATAGATTTGTGCTAAAGAATCACCATTTGTCGCCACTCAGGTTGATAATGCCACCACAAATAGGTTTGTGCTAAAGAATCACCATTTGTCACCACTAAGGTTGATAATCCCATCACAAATAGGTTTGTGCTAAAGAATCACCATTTGTCGCCACTGAGGTTGTTAATCCCACCACAAATAGGGTTCTTGCTAGTGAGTCACCATTTGTTGCCAATGAGGTTGTTAATCCCACCATAAACAGGGTTCTTGCTAGTGAATCACCATTTGCTACCAATGAGGTTGTTAATCCCACCACAAACAGGGTTCTTACTCGTGAATCACCATTTACTACCAATGAAGTTGTTAATCCCACCACAAATAAGGTTCTTGCTGATGAATCACCATCTATTACCATTGAAGTTGTTAATCCCACCATAAATAGGGTTCTTGCTAATGAATCACCATTTATTACCACCGAGGTTATTAATCCCACCATAGATAATGAAGGCAATGGGGGAGGAAAAACAAATTTGCAAGTAGGATCGACCATGCTAAGGGCTGAAACTATAAGACCACTAGTACATGATCACATAGCTCAAAAATAAGAGCTAAGGAAAGAAAAAAACAAAAAGCACAAATAGGCCTTACGTGCAAAACTAGTTGTAGCAAATGACAAGACTAAAGGGGTGTTGTTGTCAACATTAACATCTAGTGGGTCGAGTGTAATCACACATTTTTTGCACAGGGGGCAAGATGATCAATTACAATTTTGGCCAAGAATTATGCTTTACAACTAGTGCAGGACTTGCATGGTTATGAGTTGGAGATCTAGTAACAAGTTTTTGGAAAAAAATTTAGACATGAGCTATTGAATCCGTTGTTACCTAATTTGGGGAAACCAAACAAAGCCACTTTATAATGGAGAATGTCAAAATTAGAGTTTCCACACACCTTGCAAATGGGTGTACAACCAAACATTCTATTGCAAGGGAGCTCATAAGCGCATTAACCTTTATTAGGTTGGCAAGTGGCAAAATAGTTGCAAAACACCTAGGGCTTGATAGACATTATATCTATCAAAGTCTACAACTTCATAATCTCATTGATGATGGTGCCATAGATTTCTAGTTTGGGACAAAAAGGCGTGAACAGTGTATTACACTTTCAATAGAATTACAAGCACTTGTTGTAGAATGGTGGACCATGGAGACAACTATATTTGTTGATTGGAAAAAGGTCTACAAATAAAGAATTGATGTTAAGCAACTTATAGATTACCCCACCCATCTCTTGCAAGTGTCACAAGTAAGTGATAAAAAAACATTATCATGGCTAGTCAGATTGTGGTAACATAATTACATTTACTCCATGTGTTATTTCATAACTTCATTGTTACATTTAATGTAAACATTAGTTTGGAGTTAGGTGAATAAGTTGAAACATTAATGAATCTAATCTACTAAATTTGATGTGCATTGTAGCTAGACTTTTTCACTGCATTCAAGGAAAAACATCTCAATGCTAAAGATTGAATTCACTACTTTCACTTTGTTGAAGCCTTGGTTTGTTAAGCACATGAAAGAATGGACAACATGTTGATGTTGTTACCATACTAAGCTTGTGGAGCTATGCATTGGCCTAAACAATATGCGTTCCAAAATTGAAGGTCTTCATGCCAATTATGATTATAGGTGTGTAGATTTTTGTGGCTTGCCATGTGCTAATCAAAATGTGGGAGAATGTTGTGCCAATCAGGCCTCATTTTCTAGGCTTACTAATTTGTGGACTACCATTGTTTGTCCCAAAGCAAATGGGTAAGAATGGCATAAAAGATCATGTTTAATGACTGACTACACTTTATGTGGTATCAAGACTTTGAAGGTGTGCCCTACTAAAGAGATTTAGAGCACATAGATGATGCAATGGCAAAGATATGGAAAGGTAGTAGTTAGGCAAAAAGACAATGGCGAAGATCAAAAAGTCACATAGTTGCAGTATATGGATACTTCAACCTTTGAATTATTGGACTACCTACATCCAAGATTGAAAGATTTTGCGACCCACAACTTTATTACAAAGTGGCATGATAAGGTATTAAATTCACTTCCATAAAGAGTTGGAACATTTCCAAGTTTTGATTTTTTGTTTTACTTTAACATTCATAAGAATCATAGGTGACCTCCATGATCTTTCATATCATTAATTTTTTGCTAGCTAAATCAATGAGTCATCCAACAACAACAAAATATAAACTTTGAACAATATCCACATAGCTATAACTAGAGTCATTGACATTTGGGTTCCACATGGCTATTATTTACATATGTGGAAAGAAAACAACTACAAAAATGATTGTGTCATTTTTGGGGTCCATGTGCACATAAATTACAAGTTGTTGGGTGCCATGTTATATTACCAATAAATCCACATCACATGCATATGACTTAGATGTGACAAAAAAATGACTATATTAGATTATACATGTACATAATGGACACTTCAACTTTGCCACATCACCACAAGTTGTTATTTAGTTGTTTTAACAACTTTACAATTTCAATTTGACTACATTAAAAATGAACACATGTGAACACATGGTCACAACAAGCTAAACATCCATTCCAAGAACATAATATATTCTTGAATGAATAGATTTCATTAAATTATGTGTCAGATCTCTTTAAAAAATATAATTTCAATATTAGTTGTAAGATCAACTAGATTACAACTACAAACATTGCCACATGGAATGACTAGTTGTAAATATGGTTTATAGTTGTTTCTTGAATTGTTTAGGACGACTAGTCATTTAAGTTGTGGTTGCATAGGACAACATCTCTTGTGATGTTATTGTTGCCAAGTTGCAAAATCATCACCATGCAAAAAACCTTAAACCCTAAGTTGTCAATATTTCTTGTGACACCAACCCTTATTCATCACTGTTGTTACCATCATGATTGAAATTTTGGTCATCTTGCATACCATACCTATGACTTTTTTTTGACAAGTTTTGCCAAAATAATTGATTTTTTGAAAAAATGGGGTTTGGCACCCTTAATTTGAATATTTTAGAATTTCAAGAATATTCTTTAAATATGTTAAGTCCACTAGTAAATTTGAAAGTTATCTTGTGTTTTGAAATGGGTTTGTTTTTCTAAAATCTTGGCAAATTTCTTACAATTTTTTTTCCCCTCCTCAATTGGCCATCTTAGGAATTAATTAGTGTTAAATATAAATTGTAGGTAAGGGAATTCAATTTTTTCTACATTGCCATTTGGTGGCAATGCAATGAAGACTAAATTTACCAATACTACTTTTATAATTTAAATATAAATTTATAGGACTGATTAATTTTTTTGATGGAATTACATTGTAAAAAATGACAGTGTCATAATTTAATTATGGAAGAATGAGATGATTGAAAGTAGGATTTTAGAAGCAATAGTTGATTGCTTTCAAAAACTAGTAGATGAGATTTGGCAATGGAGAATGCTCACAATTTCAAGTTCTATGTTGGAGTTTGTTTTCAAGCCTCCAAGGTCAAGTTTAAGATTCTTTAAGTGTTGAAAACTTAAGATAAATTACAAAATTTTAAATTCTTAGTTGAAAGGTTTACACTTTCTATGTTCATTTTGAATTGTGATTCATTGGGTGATGTTATTTTTTGTTATTTTTTATTTTCAAACTTTTTGTTTGTTTGGAAAATTGGTTCATTTCTTCAAGTGTTGATTTATATTATTTCGTTGTTAGAACCTACACTCTATCCCTTGGGTTCTTAAGGTGTTGAAGATTGTGGAAATTGTGATTTTGTGAACTAAAAGTTTTAGAATTTAATGTGATCCAAGATTTTTACAATTTTTGTTTGTGTTTTGTGCTTTTCTTCAAAGGCAATTCAATTCAAGATTTTTGAGATTTTGTTCATGTTGTGTGTTCCTTTTCAAAGGCAACTTTTGTTTGCAACTTTGCATTCTATCTATAAACTATGACAATGTGACTCCATGGTCATGAAGGGTTTTAATGTTTTGACTTGAATTATTGAAATAGGTGTATTGATATTTTTGGATTCTCCTTGAAATAAAAGCATCATATTACCACTACATAAGGGCCGATCTTGATGGTGATCAAAATAAACCTATCTTATTCACTTACTTGGATGTTGGAATGAATTATAACAATCTACATCCTTGCCCAATCCTCCATCTTTCTCACCTTCATAATTAGGCTCCATTCCTTAAAGCATGATAGATGTTGAAATGGTGGTCAAATTTCATGACGCACAAGAGGTTGCATTGTTGGAAGGAAAATGTTTCATGATTGGATTTAGGTGTCAAGAAATTGTAGATTGTGATTGTCTTTTTCAAATATGTAATATTGATGCATGAAGTGAAAGTTATCCCATGGGAAAAAATATTATTTATTGTTTTGTTTTGTTTGTAGATGTATCATGTGTTGAATTTTTTTTTCATATCATGGGGCCCCATTAATGTTTTATGACAAATTTTGCATTTACCATATTGCTGCAATGGGACATGAAGTTTGTATGTTATTCTATATCGTGGTTGTTGTCATTATTACCAAAAAAGGGATATCAATGTCCCAAGAATTTATGGATGTACCATGGCTTGAAGTTAATATGATTAAATGACATACATTTGGTAGTAAAGTGGGTACCTTGAGTGGAATAAATTTCTTTATTTAAAAGGTTGTTCAATCTTGCACAACTATCATTTGAACTATAAACAAATATATATTACACACATTGCCATTCAAATTTGGAATGCTTTAATTTATCATTGTTTTGACAAGGCAGTGCCCCTGAAATCCCATTGGATCAACTTTTGTTGTTTGTGGATGACCTTGTAACCCAAATGGCTAATGTTTCAGTTTTTTTGGGTGAATTTTGAACTTGTATTTTGAACATTCTTCATGAATTTTGGCATTGTTGTTTGGGTTCTAAATGGAAATGTAACATATTATCTTGTTGTAAGCATAACCAACCTATTAGTACCTCTAATACAAATATGTGAAAGTGAATGTGTTAAATGTTGAGAAAGAGGTTTTAACTTTTGATTGACAAATGCAAATTATAGAGCCACGCCAACTTGAATTTGATAAACTTACAAAGTTTTTTTTATATCATAAGTTAGATGAAATTATTGGCCACAAATTATTTTGAAAAAATCTCATTAATGCCATTTGATGTTCATAAATATATGAATTTAAGTGAGAAGCTGAAGAGACTAATAGGATAGCTGCTTAAGGAGTCAAGACTTCAGAAGTTTGTTGAGATTTTTGGAACTTGACAAAGCTTGAACATGCAGATAATAATATGATTCAAATTTCTTATGTGGATTGCAATTTACAACTAAAATTTAATAATTAATTTAATATGTTTATTATTAGTTTTTTTTTAAATTAACCTTTTTGTTCTTGCTCTATATAACCAAATGTACTCTTATTGCAACATCACCATAGGCAAATATACTTACTTGATAATGTTGCCAAAGTTTTCAATCCAACTTCTTGTCATTGTAATCACTATATAAACATTTGCAAATGACAATTTACCATTATAACCACTCTTCAATATAAATAAAAAAATTGTCAAGTCACCTCCATCTAACACAAACATTTAATCACCTATGTTAATTGAAACCTTAGTTGTGTAGCCACATTAGCAACTACCTTGACTGGATACTAGTCTCAAAAGGTAGGGTTTTCTGATGTCACATTAAAGACCCCTATTGGGACAATAAAAAAATATACTGCAGACATACTGCTACTTTTCCTAGTGCAGGTCTTAAATTACAAGGTAGGGGTTCTCCTTTATGGTGCAGACTAGGTACTACTGTAAACCTGTGGCTTTCAAAATTCAAAGTGAATGATTTGACTCAGACAACATATGCCCTTTGCACCCCAAAAAAAATCCATGAACAAAATTTGTATGCAAAATTTTCAGATTGAGAATTGACATATATGATGTATCAGACTATATATACCAGTGTTGGCCAGTTATTGAGCAAACACCCAGTTATCAATAAAGTTATCAATAACTTACTTAGCCGTTATTGAGTTTTGGAAGACTGGGTGGAGAACCTACCCTTTTGGTAGGTAGCAATCACAAAGGACCAGCAATATACCCTTATGGGTCGGGTATTGAATTTTCAAAGTTCAATAACCTACTTGGATCACTTGAATTCCAGTGAAGTAAGTAGGTTACCAATCTTAAAACCGTAAACCTGTGTATGATATGTATGATACTTGATGTTTGCCAAGTATACTTGTAATTGGGAGTATTACTTTGACAAGGAAATTCATAACCGATGAATCTTTTGGGGAAGGGGAGGGGGGGAGATTCTTTTATATATTACATATTTTTTTAATAACCGGGTGAGTAGAAAATTTTAAAAACCTACCCAGCCGGTTATTATAGATATATATGGAGTACTGCCATGTTCATAACCTGCTTGCTATGTTCGTAACTTGACAGGTTATGAACATTAACATGACAAGTATATAAAATGTCATGTTAAGTATATAACATGCCATATACCCTTTTAGTACCCATAATATGAGATGTTATAGCCACAAAAGGGTATCTGGGCATCACCCAATTTATATGTATATTTTGGGAAGATATTAAATGGGCAGAGGGCACATAGGGTGAAAAAAAGAATGTGGAAGTACTATTGTACTTGTAGCATTAAAGATGATTGGCGTATTTGCTTACCATTTTCCTGCAAAGATCAAGTACATTGATGAATTTTGGTTCCAAGTTCCAAGTCTCTCATCTTGAATGTTGCCAGAGTTTATCATTGATTAATAAAATTGCAATCTAATCGCACTTAATGCAGATGCATGGTGCTTGAGCCTTCTGCACTGCTTTGGCTCAATAATTGTACGTCGGTTAACTTCAAGTTATTAAGTGCTAACTTCAGATATAATCATACAATATTATTGTTCCAACCTTCATTTCATTTTAACCTTTTTTTTTTCCTTATTTTAAAGGCAAAAAAAGACCCAAACAAAGTATACAAATTTTAAGTTTCATTGAAAACTCCATTATGAAAAATCTTGAAACCAAGATAACTTATATTTTAAAGCTATATTATTCTCATGTATTTCAGCACTTTTTAATTTTTTTTGAGTTTTCTTTTTTTTTGAAAATTTATGCCCATCATGCTTTATCGCTTGAATAAAAATTTAAGACATGATTGTCAATTTATCTATCAAAGGAGATTTTTTATTGATAGTGAACTGGATAAATGGAAATATATGACCATGTTACCTTATAAGCCATTTCAGTTTCCAACTTCAACAATGTGAATACATAGAAGACCAAAAAAAGGCTCTCATTTTGCTACTTTTTTTGCATCATGGTACACTGAGATGTGATATATGTGGCTTGGATTTGGGACATGTTTTTAATTTGATGGGAATTGCTCAAATTGAAGAGTTGATTGTGAACCATTTGTAATCAATTTGATTGGGAGAAAGCACAAACAAAACCAAACTATGAAGCATGTTTCAAAGTGGATTATGTTGTAAACATCTGTGAGGGGTAACATAATAACAATTGTTAGTAGTATGTTTTTACAACCTAACTAATCAACTTGGGCATATTTACAGTTGAGGTCATTAAAAGGATTCTCTTGCTCCAATATCTCACTAAACCTCAACAAGTTTGGATAATTAGTATGAATGTCATAATGCATGTTATATGGTTTTAATTTTTCATTAAGTGAAAATTATATTAAAATTATTATGGTTAAAAAGAATCATGATTTTAATTAATTTTTATAAAAAAAAATTGGAAACATAATTGAAGAATTCTAATTCATTGTTGACTTTTATGCAAAGAAATTCAAAAGGAATAACAACATTTTTTCAAAGCTTTTCATATTTTAATGAAAAATAAATAAAAATATGTTTCATGTGATGAAATAACATTCAAATAATATAAAATGCTCATTTTCACAAAAGTGATGATAAAACTTTGAAAATTTTAGATTTTGGGGCTCCAAAGTAAAAATAGGTATACTAGTTTGTTTCTTAAAAATTTAATTTGTTTTCAAAATTTTAATAGGAGGTCAAGCACATGTGTATGCAAAACAATGATCATTATTTGATTTTTGGATAGTCTTTTGGCACTTAGAAAATAACATTACTAGAATGGAAGTATCATGGTTCCTAATGTGGTACCTTAATTATAAATGTATGAGCACTTGTTTTTTCCTAATCAACAATCCATAATTTTCAACTTCTATTCATTGACCACCAATTATAGTTTGACATGGGGTCCAACTAATTGTTGATGAATTTTGATTATTGAATAGTATGAATGGGGTTTTGCATGATTTGTGTTATGTTGTTTATTTTTTTGGACCATCAATTATAATTTAATATCTCATGTGTATAACAAAGAATAAAGACAATGCTACATTTTTAAATTTTTGATCCCAATATGCGAGAGGTTTTGAAAATAACAATAGTGAAGAGTTAAGTTTTGACACCTTGAAGGTCACATGTTTAAGCTTGTAAACAATAAAGAAAAGAAAAAGGGAAGCAAGAAGAGCCCTCAAAGAATTTGGAAGGATGAAAGCTTTTTCCAATATCTATAAAAGTATCGTGACTATGTGATGAGTGAATATGTAAGATAATTGATTTGCATTGTGTGTATCAACCAATAGAAAGAAGGATTATTTTATTATGGATAATCAAAGTTCAATGTCCATATCTACAAGTACTGAATTTGAGTTACTTTTTCCATTAGAATATATACATGGGCAACATTAACTTTCACAGATTTGTTGTCATTTGAAGATGCATTGTAACTTAATGTATGTGTTTTAAAGCTATATGGCAAGTCTATAATACAAAGACTTGCCATATAGCTTTAAAACACATGAAATCAACATTGATCATAATAAGAAATCATAAGATAATTTTTTTAAATATGCATTTAAATATAATATTATGGAAATTAAAAGAAAATTCAATGAGAACATGTGTGTTAAATGCATGCAACTAAATATATGTGTTGTAAATGATTATATTATTATTAAATAATTGAGCACATTTTTGGTCTCACATTAAAATAATTTCCTTATTCATTTTTGTTTTAGGTTGTGTGTATCAAATAAATAAATAAAAATTTGTGAGAAAATTCTATCCCACATAGAATATTATTTCTTATTCCTTTTAGTTTTTTTAAACTTCTCATTGCATTAAATTTTTTTTGGTAAGAAAATTTGGTAAAAGGAAAATTATTTGCTTTTCACTTTTAGTATATGTATCAATTACAAGTTACAAGTTTTTAATCACACATAAACAAAAAAAAAATTGATTTATACTTTTGGTTGCATTTATTGTACTTGTCACTTATGATTGGCATTTTTGTTATTTAAGGAAAGAAATGAGGTCCAATACCCCAATTTGAACATGTCCAATTATCAACAAAGCAAAATATTATGTAGCTGAAAAGGCAAATCCACTTGGGTAGTAGCACCTTTGTTGTTGGTTTAGTGGATGGGACTATGATCCTATCATCAATGGATTAGGGGTTCATGGATTCCTAATAATATGTTAGACCACAATGACATTTTTCTTTTTTCTGGCACACCCTCTTGGGAAGTATTAAATGTCAAACATCTTTGAAGAGTATTGTATTTATTATTTTTTGATTTCAAATCCAAATCTAATTTTTACTTTAATCTGTTGGTCACAAATAAAATCAATCTTTAGTTCATTTAAAATTTTGGTTTGCATGTATTTATTTTCTTATTGTGCACTAACATAAAAGTTTTAAATTGTTTTAGTTATTTAGTTTTTTCTGTGTGGGCACACAATAAGGTGAAGATGGGATATAATGTGTTCATTTTTTCACTTTTTTGTGTGTGCACACAATAAGGTGAGATCTTGTTGTGTTGCCTCTCTTTGTTTTACCATAGAATATCTTCACACTTTTCACACATTTGATGATTTGTGACATGGACTTTGCATGACATATATGTGACAAGTCATGGGAAAATTGTGAGATTGTGACATGTGGCAAAAGTGTTGGTTAAAAATGCATGGAGAACTACATGAAAATGTTGACTTGTATCCGCATTTTGATTTCAAAACTATCCCCTTCCCCCTCCCCAACCATTTTTATAGAACTCCCAAATTAGTGACATAGAGATCAAATCACATTATGCTCATATGATCCCCTTTTTTTTCCTTCAAGTTTTTGATAATTATGACAAGGAGGTTAAACTAACCTATCCCACTCATTTTCTCAACTTTTTCACATGAGTCATAGGTAAACTAATTCACTCTTGGTTCAAAGTATCCCACTTTTTTTCATTCAAGGTTTTCATATTATTAACAAAGAGGTTAAACCATTTTTTTCCAAATTTTCCATGTTTAAATTATTACTTTATTACATTCAAGATTCTATTAATTAGTTAGAGGTAATGGGAAGACTCAACCATAAATGATGCTAAGTGGCATAATCAAGAAACAAATTGCAAAAGCAAATAGAAAAAGAAGAAACAAGAAGTAGTAAAGAGGAAAATAGAGACCAATATGAGATTTGCAAGGCTATATGGCAATGAAGGAAAATTATTCCTAGGAGCTTACAAGCTAAACTTTAGCCACCCATGTTTCTTTTTCTTTTTTTGTTGATTGCAATTTAATGCCAACTCCATCCATCAATCTGCATACTATCATTTGTCTTTAATTTTTTTAAATAAATATGATAAATCTCTTATGACACTCCCAAGCAATATTTGAACACTTAGTCCAATTACATTTATACCAATTATGATATAAACAACTCAATCTTAGAACTATAACATGCAAGGGGGTATAACTTGAGATATTTTCAAAGAGTATTATTCTTTTTTCACATCATATAATATATAGTTTCTGGAAGCAATGTGTTTGTGATTATTTTGCCCATGTGTTTAGTATTTTGTGAATAGTTCATGACCAAAACCTAATTAACTAAGAGACATGTTGCATGATCAATCTAAAGAATGTTGAGATTTTGTATTGCTATTTGAATTATGCAAGTTACATTAACATTTACAATCTTGGCCGCAACTACTAGCTACATATGTCAATAAATATATATTCAACATTGGTTAACACACTATTGGTGAAGTATTGGGCCAATGATCGACATATTTAACAAGTTATTAAAAAAATCATTATATGAAATTTAAATTTTTAAAAGAAAATGATCATTCTTTTATGTAACACCTTGGTTTGTATGACCCAAATTCCAAAAACAAATTAAATCTTTTTTTTTTGGACTAATTAGGTGTTTAAGGCTTGAAAAATATTTAGCATACTTCATATTCATTGTACTCATTTAAAATTTATCCAAATATTGCAATATGGATTTATTTCAATCTTTTGATGTAGTCAAGGTTGGCTACATGTCAAAGAGGATAGTAGAATTTCAAATTAAGATTTTTGAAAAACAATTAACATTGTGTTGGAACCTTGATTGTCTAAATATGGCAATTCCAAGAATTGTTTCCTCAAAATCTAGTGCCTTTGGTGCATTTTTTTCACAAAAATCCTTTGCATTAATTCACCTTACTTTTTGTTTTTGACCAAGAGGTGAAAATTCACTTCAAAACAAAAGTTGGTCATAATGATAGATTAGAATCATTTGCATGTGTGTGTGTGTGTGTGTGTGTGTGTGATGATTTAAGTGATTTAAAAAAATGTAAAATAAATTTTAAAAATCACAAACATTGGACTATTGAGATAAAAATGAAATCAATCACAACCAAATTTCAATAGTGATTGAATTTTAGTTGTCATCTTGGTTGTCCAAATTTTTTTTTGGAGGGTTGGAGTGGAGGGAAATGTGGTTCATTTGAGTTTTTAGAAACCTTGTTGTGGAAACAACAATAAATAAATAAAATATTTTATTTATAATAACTTTATAAATTTAAATTTGGTTCTTTTAAATATAATTTAATAATTTAAAAATGAATTTACAATAATTTAAAAATTATTAAGTTTCTTTATTGTGGGAGCAACAACTAATGTGATGCATCTAAAGAAACTAACATGCCATGTATGAGCATGTGTTCAAGGGTGTTCAAGCATGAATGGACTAAAACTACTTGCAATGGGCAATATAAAAGAATTGGAGTAAAGATATTGGTATTCTAGATGTCATGTTCTAGTCATTATATCTTAAAGAAAACATAAATATGATGGTATATTCAAATATTCAAACTTAAAAGGGTGAGTTGCTAGTTTGTAGTGTGGATGGAGGCCTCTTGTGTTTTGTTTTCCATTCATATCGGTGATTTTAAAATAGATTTTCCTTTAATATAAATGATTGAATGGAAAAAACTTGATAAGAAAAATAAGACCCAAAACTAAACTTTGTTTCTGCTTTTTTTGAAAATTGTGAAATTATTATTGTGATAAAGTGTTTTGTAATTTTTCTTTGTTTTGAATTTCTTCCACCAACAAACACTGTTATGCTTTCAGCCTGCATTCATTTTTTATTACTTTCAAGATGTTCAAATATTCTCTCCAATGCATTTCTTTTACAATTTTTGAGCTGAGGCAAGTGAGTAAGTCTGGCTAAACTTGGACTTCACCATTAAAACTAGACTTAAACTTGACATTTTTTGGGTGGATAAACTAGTACAAGATTATCAGTGTCTTTGGAAAGCTCTTGACAAGGAGGCATGGGCTTGGTTCCATGACCTTTGGACTTGTGCTGCCAAAAGTTCTTGGATTTTGAATGATTTCTTCACTGAAAAAAATTTAGATTGTAACTGAAAACTTCGGAGGAATTGGAATGTGCCTTTCAAGTTATTGGAAAGATCTTGATGAGCAGAATTTAATGGAATTTATTTGGTAAGATTTGGAGTCAGAATGTGGGAGATATTGATTTTCAACTGATTTCTGCCGCTGAGAATTCAAATATATTCCCAAAAACCAGATTTTGGAAGGACAAACCAGTTGAGGATGTGGTAACACTTGGGCCAATAGCACAGGCCACACTATTTGAATAAAAAATATGACGGAGAAAGTTTTATAACATGTTATCATTCATGTGAGTGTCCAAGCTTGGGCTTTTCACTGTCTATCTATGAAAAAAGTATTGCAATTGTTGAAGATTATCATGAAAAACTTGTGACCCATCAATGCTCTTGAAAAGTTTTGCATCTTTTTGAAGAGATGAATGATGAAGATTTCAAACTTGGATATTATCAAATTGACAAAAAAAAAATAAATAAATTCAATTGGAAATTATTAATGTTTCAACTAGCCATGTGAATCATGAACGCAAAAATAATTAATGCCCATCACATTTTCAATTAATTGCACAAACATGGTCGTTGATCCCACGTTAACCTTTCTACTACTTTCACCAATTTATGCAAATATCATCCGTAATCAAATAAGGTTGAAAGCTTGATTTCTATTAGCAAGCATTCAAGTCGAATGACTTTATATTTGGTTGTAGAGTGAACCATGATTGGAGTTGAAGCTGAATTAGAAAAAGAGTTTGAAGGCTCCTTTGCAAGCTAGGAAATTCTTGATGCACATGTGAATAGCCACATTGTGTGATTGTTCGTAGATTATAATCAAGTTGTTCTTTGTCTATGTTTTTTTTTCCGTCCCTGCTTGGTTTGATACAATAGCTCCATGCTTGAAATTGTTAAAATGTACCTTGTTTTCATTTATAAGTCACATCTGAATATTGAATCTGACAACTTCATGAACCATGTAAATAAGGGTTGTTTTCCTTTGTTTATTTGCCTTAAGAGCATCTCCACCGGTGCTCAGTATGTCACTCAGTATGTCACTCTGGATGATAAAATTAAATGTCTAAGTTTAGCTGTTGCATTTTTGGGAACCACCAATAAAAGTGTAACTGGAACTGCATATACGTGGGAACTATTAATACCAAACCAACTGGACCAATCATTATGATTGACCAATCAGAAATAATGAGCCGCAGTCAGGTCCAATTTATTACACTCTTTTTTGTTGGAGGTGCAGAACTGTGTTGCGCCTTTTACCAGCCACAGCAAGTGCACTAATTTGGTGCAGAAAAACCAATTTCCTGAGCTAAACCGGCACATTTTGACCTTGTCTCAATAAATTTTATTGTCTGGAGTCACATATTGAGCACAGGTGGAGATGCTCTAATAACTTCAAAGAACCATCACTACTTTTAATAGGTTGCAGTTATCCATGATGAAAACTCCTTCAATGATGTAGGCTAAATGAGTTAATGATCTTTTTGAATCGTTGTGAGTTTTTTTTAATTAAAATCTATTTTTGGGGAAAATGCAAGTCCCTTACTTATGCAATAAGGAAAAGGCCTAGATGTGATTGTTATTTGTTATTTCAAAAACTAAATAACAACCCAGCCCTACTATAAGTGATTCCAAGTGGCAGACAAACAATTTGGCATATCTTAATGTTTGTTTGGTCATAATTGGGGTATGTAAAGTTTAGAAGTACCTAAGAAAGAAAATGAACATGAATGTCTCTCACATGATTGGTGGTGGGTATGGGTATGGATAGGTACCTGAAAAAAGTAATTTGGCCATGGATGGGGGCTCCCTTGTTTGGTGAGGAGTTTTTTTCTACACATTTTCCCCCCAAACATCTTGGTCATTATTAGGGTTTAATGGTTTAGGGTCATCATTAAAGGCCCCTTCATCACATATGGTCCTCCCCACCTTTTGGAAATGTGTGTGGGGTGTTAAAATGTAAAGAAAAAGTGAACATCAAGGGCCTTTCCTATGTTTGGTGACGGATTTGGTTTTGTACACTTTCAAAATAGCTTGTCCACATATGGCCTTCCCAACCTTTTGGAAATGGGTGTGAGGTATAAAAATTGAAAAAAAATGAACCTCAAGGGCCCTCATATGTTTGGTGATGGGTTTTTTTTTTCACTTTCAAAATAGCAAGTGTCCACATGAACTGGTCCTCCCAGCCTTTCAGCAATGAATGTGAGGCATAAGAATTGAAAGAAAAAATGGACATCAAGGTTCTTTCCTCTGTTTGGTGATTTATTTATTTTTCTCAAATTCTAAAATTAATCATGTTCCTAAAAGCCATGATTGGTTACTATTTTTTTTACTTTGTTATTATATCCACCCATAATTCTACCCCTGCCATTAGCCTAGGACAAAATTGGCAAAGAACATAGGTATGCAAAAAAATAAAATTTGCAACCAAGAAGGTGAGGTAGCATGTACCAAGGGCCCATGTATTTTTCTTTTGGTGAAGGTGGTGGGGTATTACATTTTTGTTATTTTTATTGTGTTCCTGTCAAGTTTTCACTAAGTTCCCAACATGTTTTCAAGTTTTCAATGTATTCCCCCAACATGTTCCCAATAGCTCTGGACTTTATCCCATATTCTTTGTTGTAGATTCTACTCTTGAAAACCTATATATCCAACCCATTGGAGGAGTTTACAACATATATATTTTTAGGATTGTCCAATTTTATTTTTTATTTATTTTGATGAACTAAACAAAGATGCCCATCACAAAAAAGAAAAAATTAAAAGCTTTGGGGGTTCCCACAACCAATTAATATTAGTCGCAATATACTATCATGTTCAACTACCTCAACAAAGTCTTTTATCATTTTACATTACAATTCACAACTAGAGCCCATACATAAATGATTTCTTGTCTCAAGATGTGTTCGTGAACTAGAAAAAAAAGTAGAAAATGCATGAATAAAAATATAGGGTGCAATATATTGGTTGTTTTGGGTAAAAATATAAGTTAATTAGTTAAAAATATGGTACATTTTATTCAAATAATAAATCTAAGTATAATATAAGATATGTTATAATTTGAAATAATGGATTATAATTAATATAGGGTGTCTTAAATATATATAAATATATATATATATATATTTTAAAAATTAGATAATAATTAGGTGATAAAAATAAGTTGAAATTTTATTTAATACCCTTTTAAGAATGGTCATTTGACACATGTAGATCCCAAACTTTACATTAAGTGTCCCCCTAAGGGATGTGTTTTGAAAGCTTTCAATATTTTCATGGTCACAATCCCTCACCATAATGTAAAAAGGCCATTAGTCTCCTACCTTCCTCCTTCAAATCATAAACTCCTTACCAAAATATATGACAAATAAACTACAAAATTTCCTAGAGATACTAATTTTCAATGCACTTTTGTTGAAATCACAAGTACAACAATTAAAAATAGAAAGAAAAGTAAAAGGAAAATGTATTTCAAAAGTAAGGTTGTTGATATGGAAATTTTAGCATTAAAAATAATAACAATAATGGAAGTAGAAGATATTGATCCTAGTGCAAGTGTGTTGGTAGGTAGAGGGGAAAAATCAAACATAAATATAAAATATGATTTGAAAGAAGCAAAAGTAGAATTCGATCTTAATGTAATTGTGTTGGTAGCAAGAGGGGATATCTCAAATGTAAAAAAAATAAAAAAAATGAACAAAGCTAAAAAGCAATAAGATGTAAAATCAAATATAATTAACACAATTGCTTTGAGATAAGGTGATGATGGCCAATTGGGTAGATTGTGCATTATAGTAAGTTTTGTCAAAGAAGAACATTGTGCTAGGATTCAAGGTCATGGGGATATAGTCACTAAACACAAAGGCTATGGGTGGGAGGACAAGCTTAAGTGAGGTCCTTAGGATGCATGTTTAAAAAAAGACAATCATCAAGTTTACAAAAGCAAGGTTTTATTAGATGGAAGTGGGCAACTATTGCAAGATGTAAGACCATTTGAATAGAAGAACACAAAAGCCATTGTCTAACTTCACCACCACAACAAATGGTACTATGTAAAATGACATTTGGCCTATTACAAAACACCCATGAATGAAACCTTAGTGGTGAATTTGGAGTTCCAAGATTTAAAGTTAGCCAACTAGAAAAAAAATTGGTTAACTAAATGTAAACTTAAGACAAAAGGCATTAGAATTTTCAAACTCATTATTTTTGCCACAATTGTTAAATAAAAAGACCAAGGGCGAAAAACCATTGGTAGATGATAACTAAACTTCACATGTGGTTACTTCAACTAGATCTTAAATATTATGGAGGAAAGGGTGTTGCAAAAGGAGGTTGCAAAAGAAATCAAAGAGAAAAGGAAAAAATAAAAAGAGGAAAAGTAGTTAAAATGTGTACAAGAATTTTTAATTGTAGTTGAACAAGTAGTTCAATATTACATGCACAACCAATAGTGGGTAGAAGGGTGCAACTTCTTTGTTAAAAGCCACAAATGCTAGTTTCACAAAGTCTATATAAGGAGTGGATGAGGCAATCAAGTTGATGGGAGAATATTTTTAGAGTCATGATTTACAAGTCACAAAAGAATGATTCTAATTCTTATGACCCAAAACAATGTTGCATTGTATTATTGTGTGAAAATTTTATTTAAAAATATTCTTATAAATATGTCATAAATAAAAAACTTTCAAGACTTTTTAAGAGTCTATTAAGTAGTGAAAATATTGGTTATAGACACATAGTTGTGTTTTTGCTTCCCCTATTCTTGTTAATATCATCATCTCTTACTTTGGATAATAACAACATAATAGATAACGAAGAGCTACATATAATAAAATTACAAGATTCTAATAATGCACTCATTTTGAAGACATAAACCTCCAAGTTTAAATAGTGGTTATGTCAAAGGTGGCTTCTAAAATAGAGAATGCAGCCAGAGTTTTTAGCATTATGTTCAACTTTTGCAATGAAGGATTATATAAAGTGAGAATTTATGCAAGACCTCCCAAGCAAGCTTCCAAAATAATGCATAAGGTTTTCAAGCTATGAACATTGGAAATGATTTTAATGTGCAATAAGTGGAGACATGATATAAAGCACAAGATGCACCACAAAAAATGAAATTGAAAATGCAAGTTGCAATGCATCCTAATGTGCTTGTGAGACCTCATTTCAAAATTTCCAAATAGGGGAGGGGGGGGAGGAAGGGAGGGGGGAAGGTTTGAACCACACAAAAAAGTTGTCATAAAAGTAGACCACTATTAAAGGGGTAGGATGAGTACATGGTTTGGATGAACAAGGCATTTGGATAGGGATAGATCATGGAACATTGTTAGTTTGAATTTTGAATTCTTGTTGTTTTTGGAACCATGATGATTTGACTTGTGATTGACCAAAATGGAGAGTTCTAGGAAGAAGGAAGGGGATTTTTCTTAAACACAATTTTGGGAAAAATAAGAAGGGTTGTAGGTATTTTGTGATAGAAAACCACAAATTTTGTTTTGGATATATTATAGATTTTATTTTGTTGTTTTGATTTCATTTCCATAGAACATGGAATTTTTTTGTAATTCTAATGGAGTTTTTTTTTTCTAATAAAACAAATAAGTATAGACTTTTACAACGATTTCCATATCTATATTGTTGTGTGAATTTTTTGTAGTATAAAAAATGTAATGTAATGAATTGTAATTTTGTCCTTGGATTTTTTAACATTGTATTATGAAGTGAAATTTTGGTTATATGAAATAACCATGAATCTTGTGTATTCATGAACTATAGAATTATGTGTTTAGAATTAGGGTAGAAATTGTGAATGTGTGCATATTGTAGTGAAAATTTGTTGTTACAATAATGTGAAATAATTTTGCAGGGATTAGATTTCACTTTTACCAACCATCAATGTGAATGTTGAACCTTAAGCACCACCAAAAGATCGAGACGAACATTGAACACTAAGATTAATAGTTGCATCACTAGAAGACTAAAATGAATACTAAAATTAGTAACTATACCACCATAAAATCAAAATGAACACCAAGATCAATAGTTCAAGTGCCAATATAAGACCAAGATGAAATCAAAAGTAGTAGCTCAAGTTGGGCACCAAAACACAAAAAAACACCAATAACAAGAATTCAAATGCCACCAAAAAACCAATAAAATCATTGAAAGAAACTATTCAAGTGCTATTAAAAGTTTAAAACAAACACTAAAAACAACAATTCAAATGCCACTAAAATTTTGAAAACCTAAATGAACACCAAAAGTAATAACTTGAGTGCCACCAAACCAAGACAAACATCAAGAACAACAATTTGAACGCCATTAGAAAACCAAGATCAACAACTTCAATGTGAACATAAGGTCCAATGAATAAGATCACACAAAAATACAAATATGAACAAGACCATTGCCACAAAGTTCTTAATCTTACAAAAATAGTTTAACAATAAGATCATGCAACACAATCATGATAGCAAACATACAACAACCTCTATAGCCATAGATCTCCAACTGTGGAAGCTATTGTGAAAAAAATTTGAATCATTTTTAAAAAAATTGTGAAAGAAGTTTGACAAGAGCTACGAAATTCCTCCCCCCCCCCCCCCCCCCCTCCCCCCCCCCCCCCTTCCAACCCCCCCAAAAGCATGGCATTCTGAATCAATAGATGTATTTTAGGGTTTGAATTGTGGTTGTCCATCCATGTAAATCCTAATCATGAACATGTCCTTTTCTATGAACAAACATCACATGTTCAAGGCATTTTGTTTATAGTTTGCACTTGGGCACACTTGTTTTTATTAATGTAAGTGAACGTGGTTAAAATAAAGTTCATAAAGTTTGGTGATAAGAAGGTTACTATTCATGAATACCATCTAACATGTTTGACAATAAGGTGCACATTGGTTGCACATGGGATGATGATATGTGTTCATATGGTATAGCTCCATTTATGCAATTACATAATAGTTATAAAGGGGTCAATGCATGGTTAGATGGACCAATTTCCTGCACATGATTACCCCTTTAAAACTCAAAAAGCCCAAAATTGAGTCATTTTTCCTTTCTTAATTTAAGATTGTAGGTAAGTTGGATGTATTTTTTCCATGTCATTAGTGCCCACCATGAAGTTTCTCTTCCTTTAAACATGTATGCAAAAATCATTTAAAACACATTTTCTTTCAATATGATATGAACTTTTAGGAAAACCTTTTTTTTAACCTATTTAAAAATTCATAAATATAACCCTACCATTGGTATCATGATTTTTTTTCTCTCTTAACTTCTTTGATATGATATCTAACTAATACCAAGTCCCTAGAACACACACAACATCAATTAATGGACCATTTCAAAGTCCATAAGAAAATGATATTCAAACTTATAGTCCATAAGTTGGACTTTGAAAGTCCATTGCTCTTATGATTTTTAAAAATTTTACAAAATGATTTTGTGCATCACATACGTATTCAAGTCAAGATTTCAAACCAAGTCCTTTTAAATAAATTTCAATATCTATATAAAAATATGGGCATTGTAATAATAACCACCTTCCAAAATTAGCTTACATGACATCCAAATTGGTACATCGAACCATGCATTGACCCAAGGGCGTTAGGTGAAAAGCTACCTAGCTTGTTTGGAGCTCATGGCCAAAAAGTTATAAAAAATGAAACTCCTTTTTCCACCCCTTAAGAGTTCACCCATTAGTCTACTTACTTTAGTGGATAAGTTTCACAAGTGTTCTTTCAGTTTCAAAACATCTTGGAGTTGAATCTGGCCTTTTTAATACCCCTCTTCTGGGACCTCTATTCATGACCTAAAAAAATTGTTGGTATTTTGGTGGTTTTTATGTATTATTTTTCTATCCAGATTTATATCAAGTTTAGTAGTCAGCTGCTAACAACACATGATAAGATGCGTATATTTTGGGGATGAAACTCAAATTTAATATTCAATTTGTATCTATTAGTCAGCTCCTTGCACTATGCTTGATTGCGGGTATCTTACTTTGTTCTATCATCTTATCTAAGGTGACACAAATTTGATTCTATTGCTCATACTTTTCTTTAACAGTTCAAGAATTCAATATCCACAGGCCACACAAATAATAAGATTAAAATGTCTAGTTTATTATTTGAAGCTACACAAGGGATTGGACTTCATGATAGCAGATAGTAAACACCAATCACAAATTAACCATTAGGCATTTAGGACCATAAAACTTGAATCATTAGATCTCAAAAGTGAAGCCATGCACCCAATAAATTGGCCTTCACCTTTTTCATGGTTTTTCCCAAACTAATGCAAACTATGCACAATTTTTGAAGACCATGGAAGTTCCAGGGTTTCGTTTAAGGATTTTGTGATCTACCTAACACAGCCATCATTCCAGAAAATAATTTAGCCAAATTTGGCTACATAATCAATATGAAGGTAGAAAGAAAACAGAATCCTTCTATATCTTTGGCTACCTTCTGGAAGTTATCATAAGACTCTGGCAATTTGGAATTTTAGAAATTTGAAATCTGACAAATTTAGGCCATTTTCCCCATCAAAATCCTTTTCTATAGGTCAAAATAATATTTTTCAGGTTAAAATTTGGGAAAAATTCACCTAAAAAAAAAACCCTGAGTAGGACCCCTGGTGAGGATCCAAGCATTAAGTATCATTAAATGGCTACTATCCTTGATGGGCTTAAGGATTTTTACAAAAGTGCTGCTACAAGTGGCGACCTAGGAAAATTTGCCTAAGGTTTAGATGTGGCTAATTTTATTATTTATATTTTAGAAATGGCAAAACAAATCCCTAATTTAAATCAGAAGTTTTTGGGTTTTTTTTTCCATTAAATTCTGAAGTAAATTTCGGCCAAGTTGCAAAATTTTGCCAAAAAAAAAACACTGCATGGTTCACTAATTAAACTTGATTACAAGGTTTTGACTAGCTTAATTTCAGATTTGACTGTCAGAAATAGTTATTTCATGAGCACCATTTGCCCATCTATAATCACATCATTTGTAAGGCCATGTATAATATGTGGAGAATGGAAATCTGACCTTTGGCTCCTCTCCTAGGCAGGTCACTGAAGAGGAGAGCTGCATTGGTTGAGTTGGAGTGTGCAATTCTTCACGAGGTTAACTTGTTAGAAGTTGGAAATTTCTCTTGAAACTCAATATGTCAAGACAAACCCCCAAAAGGAAAAAAAAACTTTGGAAAAGTTGCAGATTTTTAATTTCCAAATCAAATTGTTTGGAAGTGCAAAGTACATGATACAACATCAATTGTACCACCAAAAAAACCCACCTCTTAGTGTTATATTACTTGTTAAAGAGGAACTTCCTTGAAGCCAATTTTGCACCAAATCTAAATTCTCAAAAACGCTTCACAAAAAACACCCAAAAGAAAGGGAAAAACAATATCTGATGCTGGAAGTTCTTTTATAATTTCAGGACAAAGTTTCTCTTAAATCCCCCTCTAATAATATCATAGCAGTGTCCAAAATTCAGGGCTCTGGAACAATTTTTAAAAAGATCTATGATATAATTTAATCATATGAAACATAAAATAAGTTTATTGTACAGTCTACATGAGAGTACAATACAGGACATATAATTTCAGTAAGCATAAAATTCTGCTTCCACCTTCTGCAAGGTTGATCAGGCATGGCTGAGCTACTGCAGCAGATTCCTGCTTGCTAGAAGTTAATAACAAAAAAACAAAAACTTTTTCATATAAGATGCAAAGCTGATCATGTGCTCAACTAAGTTGAAATGATTCAGATCAGCCTCTGAAGATTACTATAAAATATAGATACATGCAATAATACACTTTCTATAAAATTTGCATATAATATTGTAATGACATGCATATTATTGTAGTTTGATAGAATTCATGACCCATTACTGGATCCAGTACAACTTCAAGCAATAATCCAAGTCATATATGTACTATATGCTCATGATCTAGTTGTTGCCAGAAAATGCATTCTTTGCACTGTCCACCAAATTTCCCACTTTCTGACCAGCCTGCACATGACCAACCCAATACAACTTAGACAAAGACATTCGGGTTCCATGTCAATTCTCATGTGCTCACATCAGTTTGTGAAACAGTACTAGATTGTTATAATAAATCTGAAAGTCTATGCACAATATGGTCAGGACATGAATCTGGAGTTGCAGAAATTGAAGAAGGCAAGAAATGAATTCATAAAGTGAATGATCTACGACTTTGATCTTGTGAGTTCCAACTTTGATAGATTGTGAGTTCCAGTTTTCATCTGAAAGTCCTACTGGAGTCAGGAATATTAATCCAGTGATGATGATGAAATCTTCATAAAAGCTGGTTTAGGTAGAACAACTTTAGATTCTATATAAGTTGTAGGTCGTCACTTGAACATTTCCAAACTAAAACATCTTTAGCCAGCTCCCAAGTAAAGAGGCATGCATGGAAAATATCTTTTCAAATCTGTGTTTTTTATTTTTATTTATTTTTCCAACACCATATTCAAGATGAACAGATTTTCAATACCCTTTTCTCCAATTTGCATCCCATTTCTCTTTAATCGAATTGAATCTTAATTCTTAATTTAGTTGAACTGAATTTCAAGTCAATGAAATCTGAGTTCAATTAGATGCAATGTCATTCAAATGTTCTCATAACAAATGGAACTGAATTTCCACAAAATCAATTCTTTTTTTTCATCAATCAGTGTGCGTGGAGCCAAGGGATATATAGAAATATATACCTGGTTCACTGCGCCTCCAGCAGTGTCCTGGGCTTGGTTGCCCTTGTCCTGGCCGTAAGAGGCAGCATCGGAAGCTCCCTGGTTGGCAGAATCCCATGTGTTTTGTGCGGCGTTACCAGCTCCCTGAGCTCCCTGCTGAGCTGAATCCCAGGTGGAGCCGGCAGCATTTCCGGCTTGGTTTGCAGCGTTACCAGCTCCCTGCTGAGCTGAATCCCAGGTGGAGCCGGCAGAATTTCCGGCTTGGTTGGCAGCATCACCAGCTCCCTGCTGAGCTGAATCCCAGGTTTGTCCTGCCTGGTTCTGAGCTGATCCCTGTACTCAAAAGCCCAACGTCCCCGCTAGCTGGGTTACTGCAACGTCAGTCAGACTAACGGACTAGTCTACGAGAAATGAAGTACAGATAATCAGCCTGCAGCTAGGGTGTACTCTGGAGAATATCATGGCAAAATCTAAGGAGAATAGATCTCAAAATCGACACGACAAACAAACAAGCGATACTTTTTCCATCTCCAACTGATTAATGAATGGCCCACTAGTCCTGAAGGACAATAGAATTAGATGCAGGGTGCAGGTGAACAAAGATTGAGTAGTAGTGCACTAGCAGACTCTCATACATACCAGCTTGTCGCCATCCTGCGCCTGTCCAGCGGCACCTGAGAGGGCATTCTTAGCATCTTGGAACAGTCCCGACATCTTAGCAGCTGGTAGCGAGGTAGCTGATTCTTTTCTTTCCTTAAACTTAGCCCAAGAACCTCAAAACTCTAGTAGAATGGCAATTTGAGTAAACTACAACAGCAGCTCGCTAGCTATTGAATCAAGCACTTGGTCTCTTAAGATCGACTGCAATTCTAATTGATGCATGTACGAGATATTGATGAGCACATGAGGTGTGGGTTATAAGATATAAGACTTGGAGAGTGATCAGCTGCAAGTGCAACATATGGCAAGGAAGTAGAACTAGGGATTGATACACATGATGAGCTGCAGCTGGTGCAACGGTAGCTGCATTGCATGGATCATGCGAGGGTAGATGGCCCAGGAAGCAGGGTTAAGGGCAGTTATTCTCGTGGTAGCGGGATGAAGCTGCCACATGGCCAAAAGCCTTGCATGCTAACTGGTAATGTTCTTAAGCATCTTGCAAAAGGACCTGGACCCCATATAGCTCCCTGAATGACTCATCATCCAGACGTTGAGCGCTGCACCGCCTGCTTCTGCCATATGGTTCTAGAGCCATCTGATCTAGTGCATGATACTTGCAGCCTAGTGCAGCTGAAGCTTGGCAACCATTAATTCCTTCCAAAACCCACTAACTAATTTGAACCATAGCATAATTAAATTTCACAACAGGAGGCTGATCTCATGCAACGCTAGCTTGATTGGGTTGTGCATCATCTGCATTAAACCAAGTGCATAACTAAATGTCTGTTTGCAGACGTGATACTATATATATGAATCTGCAATTATATATATGGTAGCTGGTGATGACCCTTGAGCCCGCATTAGGCTTATTACCCCAGGAGGCTTTGGGATTAGAGTACAACAATTCATTGATTTGGAAGTAATTTTTATAATTGTGGTTCAGACCCCAAAAAATGAAAAAGAAAAAAGCTGGATGAATCGGTGAGCCGCGAACTTCACATGAACAATAACCACTTACGTATGGGTTTCCAAGGCCTGCCACTTGTTAGTTGAACAACCATCCCGGGTGTCCCATGTGCCACTTGTATGCTCAAGGAGTGACCAAACTCAAGGAGCAAAAGTGCGTGTGTGCGTGCGTGTTTCTTAAAGGGCATAATTTTTAGTGTTTTTGTTGGGAAATGTTGTAAGAGGAGAACTCAAAAATCTTTAGACTCAATTGTTAGAGAGCACATTGCATAGTGTTAAACATCCCACTACGCATTTACCAAACATTTGTAGGCATGGATGTGCATTCCATTTTCCAAAATGCCCCCATGAAAAAAACATTAACCATGATACTAGTTGGGTATGGTAGGAAAAAAAATTTAAATAAAATTTGAGCAGTTTTTTATGTTCAATAATACCCTCGACTGCAAGCTTTATCATAAAGGGGCTCACACTTAGCTCTACCTTGTGTGGGCCTTTATTATGGTAAAGCCCCAGCGTTACACCTGAATCACTCAAAGATGTCTCTTAAGTGTATTTGGGGACATCCTTATATCCATGAATATCCCTCTTTTCTAAGAGGAGGCATGTTGCACCTACTCCCTCATTCTGCCTACTTATAGGATTAAGACGCCTACCACTCAGGCTAAGGAGGAAGCGGAAGAATGCTCCCCCTCCTATGTCTTGTGATCTACATATGTTTTTGAATTGTAGGGTAAAGCCCAAGGTTTTAGGTTTTATCAAAATAAGGGCCTACGGGAGGTGAAGTCAAGTGCAAGCTTAATTCCAATCAAGCAACCACTTGGGCTTTACCAAGCATAAAGATGTGTCCTCCAATTTTTTCTTTTTTTCTTGTGATCTGATGGGCAGTCCATTCTTGAAGCAGCGTCAAACAAGGGAGAGAAAAATGTGCTGGGTGACATGCCTTCCAACCACAAAAAAAGCAGAAGAAGGAGCTATTCTTTATGTTCATGATAACATTCACCTTGTGCTTTAGAACATGGGTAAAGCTCACAAATGGGAGGCAAGGTGTGAGGCCTAGTTATAAGCCCCTTATTTTGAAAATGCCCTCACCCGGGTGCTTGACCCTACACATAAAACCTTGACCTAATTTGTTCTTTGTAATTGCAGGTACTTCCCTGGTTAGAACTCTCAAGCAGGCAGGGAGGTATCTTAAGCTCATGTGAAAGTCTTCCTAGCAGGTTATGTCCAAATTAGGTCATTATTTTACACCTTTGTTTCCCACCCTCCTTTCTGGGCCCTCAAACAGAGGAAGAGCCTCTGCCCTGTCCCTATGTGTAACTAATTCTGATCTCGATTAGTGAACTTCTGTTATTTGTAGGGTAATGCCTTAAGGGATTACATTTCAAAAAGAAGGGGCCTAAGACAAGGCAGTAGTTGAATCCAGCCCCACCATTTTGGGAATGTCTACTACCCATACGCTTTACTCATCATAAAGCACAAACCTTATCATGAACATTAACATGCATAAATCACAAGACATCACCAGGTGTAGGAGGGGGAGGGTTCTTATTACTTACCACTTGTGAGAGGATCTTAACACGTAGTAGTAAGACTCTCTCTCATCTTAAGGAGGAAGGTGTAACATCCCTCCTCTGTTGTGGGAGGATACTCATGGATATAGAGTGCTCTCCAAATACCCTAAGAAATGTTTTTAGTGCTTTATTTACAAGGTAACCCCAAATGCTTGAGGAGCATGGCATTCCCCAAAAGAGGGCGCATTCCTTGAGGCGCCTACTAAAGGTGGGGCTGCTTCTCAGGAGTGCCCTGCTCTAATGGCACACCCAATGTCAAAGCTTGACCACTGGTTCAGATGAAAAGTAGAAATTCGCTGCCCCTGTACCACAGTTTCTTCCACTCATACCTAGTGGGCATTCCAATTTTCAGAGGGCATTACGAAGCATAATGCCCTCCATATGTGGGCAGCAAACGCACAGAATATTACTCGTGCCGAGGCACCCTCCAACTACATTATGAAAATTCTCAGCTTGCTTTACACTCAAATTTTGTTGCTCATCTCAAATTGCCGATCCTCACCTCTGATCATTTTCTCAAGAGTGTTAATGTGCATTTTCCATATTGTAATTACATTGTTGAGTTGTGGGACCTTCCAGGCTCCAGCCTAATCTGGTTTTGATGGGTACACTGGATGATCTTGCCATGCCCATGCAATTGGAGCCTGGAAGAACAGTTTGCAAAGTCCATTGTAATCCGAGATCAAAATCTCAGTTTAAAGCATATTAAACAGATAATCTTAATACTTTGGTTTCAAAATCATCACATTATTGGCCAATTTTTTTATTAGAATCAATCCTATTATGACACAAGTTGTTGAAGTTTTGCTACAACTAGCCCTAGGCAATTAGCCATAGCTTGCCTAATGCTCCCGAATTCAGTAAATAGCGAAAACAATCATCCAGTTTATGCTTTAGTGTTTTCACCTTGTCTTTCCTCAAGCTCTAGTAGTGCATAATGTTGTAGAATTTTCAGTTCTCCTTGTTTCATCTCTTTGGTGTCTTTTATATCATTTTCATTTAGTGCAAATTTTGTTACATGAATTTTGTAATCAAAGTGCCAGGTTGATAAACTTTCATCTTTGAACCTAATATGCTAAATCATGGGCACATGACTTTGTTATGCTAATTGTTTGTGAAAACATCAAGTTACTGAATTTCTCACTTGTCAAACCCAAAGGACTCTTCTTCATGATAAACATAGAACCAACTCTAAATACAAATAACCACATAAAATTGCATAGAGAAGTTACTCAAAGATCTACTGTCAAGCTCCTTCTGCAGGGGCATCTGACCCACACATTTCCACCTGAAGATAATGGACATATGAAATTTGAGTTCAATTTGCATCATGAGTCCACAGGAATGATCAATGATTTAAGAGACCCTTTTGCCTGAGTTGCTGATTTAATGCTGCAGCCATAAGCAGAATCAAACTGCAAAATCCTTGAAAGGAAAAATTGCGGAACGAAATCTCATGTGATGCTTTGTTTCCTCCAGCAAAAGATGCTAAGACTGACATATTTCATCTGCTTATGTGCTTCACTGGAGCTGATTGGAAGCTTAGATTCTTGCACCATACAAAGAAAACCATATGGGTAGATTGTAGTGTGGATGGTCATCTTATTTCAAAAGAGAGATATCTCTGTGCGCTATGCAACTACCCACACACAGTAGAAGGGTAGATTCAAGCTTCACATTTCAGTTGTAAAATATTTAGTTGAATAAAGAAGGAACTTTGCTGCCAAGAGAAACTACAGACATAAGAATGGAGATAGAAATAAATGTTCGCCTTGGGTTTCTTCATCAGGCATTTTGCAATGGCCCTCAAGATTTGGGGAAACCCAACATTAGCTTTGAATTTGAGAAAAACCTCCTGTCTTTCTTATTGAAGTTGTTGGATTTCCTTTGTGGATCTGTGGGTGCATTCATGAAACTTACATCACCAGAATTATACCTTGTTCAATAAGTCTATCTAGAGAACTTGAATAAAATGTTTAAGCAGTTTTTGGTAATGATTTTGAGTGAAGTGAGTGGGTTGAATCTTTTGTCTAAGAAGTGCTTCACTACAGAAGGCTTGCTGTAAGACAAACAGGAGTTTGATTTGCAGAACAAGAATCATATAAATGGTATGTGAAGATTTTCATATTTTCAAGGGGAGATAGATTGTCAAGGAGGACAATGATTCTCAGACGGGAAGTTCCTTCTTTTCAATGCATGGGGAATGGCAAATTTTGGAGGGAAGATCAGGTCATTGGGAACTTTGATAATTTGCAAAACAAAAGCTTCTTTGTGAGGATTTACTACAGAAATAGAGGTTTGATTTCAAGGAGGAGCTCTGTATATTTGCATTGATTCTGAAATGAAAGTGGAGACAAATAAGAGGCATCCAAAATCTTGGAAAGTGAAAAGGAATTCTAACCACTTGAAATGTCAAGCTTCTACCACAAGAATGCCCCTTGCACCATCCATTTGAATATTGCCATTTGTATATGCAAATTTGAACACCTAGAAGTACCAAATATTGCCATTTATATATGCAAATTGGAACTCCAAACACCTTACTTTGAAAGTTCAGTAGGTATGTACTAATAACTGATTGTTGAACCTTTTTTAGAAACAACTTTCAAGATATGTTTGACAACTTTTGTGAATATCTTTCCCAACCATTCCTAATGGCAACCAACTTGGGAATTGTTAGAAGTACCGCTGATAACAATGAAAGAATGCATTGAAAACTTCAAAACATAATTGGGAACGGGAACAACAAGGGGATCAATGCACCTTCATGGAACAAAACTGAACATAAGCACTGCCATGTGATATTCTCTTATCACAATTATCTGCATCTCTTGCAAATCTAACAAAAACAAGGTCGTCATTTTTGTGACATTAAGAAGAGAATTGTATGTTGTTGCAAGCTATTACTTGGGTTTATCAAGCACATTTCTTCTCATGTTGAACCTTTAAGTTCTCCATAGTTCATTTTTCAAGCATATTTCTTCTCATGTTGAACCCTCAAGCATTCAATATTTCAGTTTTGTACTTCTCAAAATGTAAATTCCTATGCAAGTGTGTAATGGTTTGACTTCAAATTTAACCCAAATATTAAACACCCACACTCAATCTATGTAGACAATATAGAGCTATTAACTTATCCTTATTACAAGTGGTCACCTTACAATTTTTTGTTGTTAACCAAGACAAACAATGTGATTGCCAACCTTCTAACCCAAGTACCCACATTGTTTTCCGTGGACCCACAACCACCTGGACTATTGGTCCACCATCCTAACAAATATAATTGGGTACTGATGCATATTTCAATTCAAGACATATAATTTGCCCAAATTATATGAATACTCAATTGATTCCCTCATTCAATTTCAAAGACTTGCCAACATGGCAACAAAAAAAATTGTGACCAATTACAAAATCTGTGAAATCACATGAATTTAGACTAGTGTAAATGAAGTTAGCAATTAATTCTAAGTATTGACAATTGTTGTTAGTTATGCAACATTTCATTACAAGTCAATCTTTACATGACCCGAGAGAACTAGGTCTTCGTTATCAATATGGTGGTACTGATCTGACACGGGAGACGATGACTTTGAGTGTCATTAGTCGACTAGCAAGTGCAATTGCAAAACTTAACACCATTGCTAAGATTTGCAAGTATAGAAGGCTTCATGAAAGGCACCACTTTATTATAATGGCCATGGAGGTGCATGGCACATCCAAGCATGATATGAATCATTTCATCAAAGAATGTGCTCGTCTTTTCCACGATAAAGGCCATGGGTGAAATAGCTTCCTACCACAAGAAGGACTAGTTTTTTCGCTTTTTTTTATTTTTGCAAATTGTGCATCTTTTGGCCTTTATTTGGCCTTCCTTTTTTGTCTCCCTTGTGATGGCTAGGCCATCAATCTTTTATTGGATTTTTGTGATTAGTCATTTTAAAAGGTGAATTGTTTTTGGTATGCAACATATTATTCTTTAAAAAAAAATTGAAGAACTCAATTTGTTGAAAAATCTTACAAAATTGGTTGTACATGTAGAAATGAATAAAACATGTGTTTGGGGATTTGCTTCCATTAATCTTATCTTTTCCAAAATTGGTATTGCTAACTCCTATACTTAACCAAATGGCCTTAGAGAAATTTGGAAACCTTTAAATGAAGGATTAAAAAGTGTGTTATTTTGAGGCATCTTTTCATATAGTTTTGTACATCTTCCTACAACCTTATACAAGGCTTATTGTCATCCTAAAGATCAACAAGTTTGTCACTTTGAAACATTTTTTCATATAATTAGGTATATCTTCTTGTACAATCTTAGTCAAGGCTTATTGTCATCACAAAGTTGGTTGAACATTAAATCTGAATTTGCAAATTAACTAGTACCATTGGCACACAAAATTATGGAACCCACAAATTATCATGTACTAAATATGAAATAGTCATGTTATGATATTAGCAATGAAAAGCATGCAAAGAAAACGGATAGTAACATGGTGAGGTTTGATATGATAGGTATTGACAAAATTTGTGTTCACAACCATTCAATATTTTTTCTTTTGAATACCATATTAATATCCCAATGTTTAACACTTTGATTGGTATACAACAAAGAAATGTTATTCAAATGTGCTACTCTACCTTTTTATTTATTAAAGAATTTTTTTGAAAAAGAAAACATCAAAATTCAAAACTCAAAATTTACTTGTATTTGGCTAAATCTTCCTAGCAATGATTACCATTTTTCTACATCTTCCTATGGATGATAGTCATTTTGGCTACAATAAAATTCTTAAGAAAAACATTAGTCTTGATGTTCAAGCAAAAAAAAAGTGAGGATTGCATTTAAATAGAAAATCAACAAATGAAAACTAGTTGACATTCCTTCTTTGCTAATTTTGTCAAGCATACTTTAAGTTCTTTATATCAATTCCTTGATGAACATCATTGGTTATCACATGTTGTATACCAATCAATTGATTATCATTGTATATTTCCAAGGCTACAACAATCGACTAATCAATGACAATTATCAAAGCTAAGTAGCTTAGACACCAAGCCTAGCTAATCACATTCAAATGGGTTGCAAATGTGTGAGGCTTTGAACCCCTCATTTCCAAATTGCAAATCCAAGTCCTTCACCATTGCACCATTTTTTTATCAAGTGATAATTTTTACCATTGCATTATAATGAACATTTTTTCTTATGCCTAGCCTACCTTAGTTATCCTAACTACCTAGCTACTTAGCCTAACTACTCTAAGTTATTTTACAATACGTAGGTTAAATTTTGTTATTTTGGGCTACTTTAGGCTACTATGTGTTAAATTACTAGGCTATTATATGTTATTTTAAGTTACCCTAAACTACTCTCGCTTATCCTAAACTACCCTAGGTTACCAAATAAAAAATCTAACCTACTATAAGGTGTCCTAGGTTTTACCCTAAGCTATTCTAAATTATTTTAAGTTATTTTAGGCTAAGTATTATAGGGTATTTTAGAGGCTACTTTCAATTATTTTATCTTGAGTTATTTTAGGTTATTCCAGGTTATCCTAATGCAAATTGTTTTAAATTATTATACCTTAGATTATTCTAGGCTATTTTAGGTTAAATTTGGTTTTTTTAAGCTATTGTATCCCTATCCTATTATAGGATGCCTTCAATTATTTTTGGCTTTACATTAGGTTACTTTAGGTTTTTTCATGTTATTCTAAGTTCTACCCTAAGCTACTATAGGCTACCATAGGCTATTCATGTAGCTTATAATAGCCTAAAGCAAGCTAGGATAAAAGTAGGCTATTACTAGGCCTTGTTCTAACACTACAAACCATACTATTACTAAGCTACTTGTAGGCTATAAGACTTATAGGCTACTACTAGGCTATCTAAAACAAGGTTCAATGAAAGTGACTACTTCAATGCAATTATAGGATTAAGTTTGCAACACAATCATAAAATTGTCCAATCATAAAACAATTATTTTGCATAATGAATAAAATGTCTTCTATTTTTTATTCACTATGCAATAGTTTTAAACTTAGCTCTTCTAATCAAATATTGTTTAAACAACTAATTTTGGTAGATTTCTTTTTTATTATTAAGTAGAAAGTGATTCAAATCTGAGTGTTTTGATCATAATGGCTTGAACGTTTATAATCAAAGTAATATCAATATATTTATTTGAATTTTGCAAGAACCTTTTTTACTAAATGTAGCCAAAACAATTGTGTGAAGTATAAACTAGTTTTAGTCTTAAATGTTGTCACATGTTTTTTGTTAAGTACAAAGTTTTCTTTTTTAGATTTTGAAATTATCTCCAAACTTGAATGTTTACATCAATTTTGTGTGTTTTTTGGATTTATCTATCCAATAGAATGTTTTTTTTTTCGTTGGTATATATTAAGGCTTGGTTTTATCTTATGCAAAATTTGAAACCATTTAAAAGTTTTCAACAAATCTAATTTTTTTTCTCTACAAATTATCATATCATTGTGCAATTTTACTGTTTTTATTACACTTGGAAGCTCTTTTGTTTGTGTAAATTTTCAACAATTCGCTTTGTTTTTTGATGTTTGACTTTTTTTGTGTGGAGTTGGTGTTTAGCTCTAAAAGAGGTCGTCATTGTCAAATTGAGTAAGAAGAGGAAAGCCCTTGTGAATTATATTGTCTATATTATTGATGTTTAATAAAAGATGTTGGGTGGGTCATTTGACGAGTGCATTTTGAGTCATCATGGCTCCCATGATATTGTTGGCAATGGATATGACTAATGACTATGGGTATATGACCATTACTTTGACTATCGGTTCCAACTTTATGAGCATTTTTTTTTTCCTAATTGAATGTTGGGAGATACATCATAATCATGAATTTGTTTTTTAAAAAGATAATTGGATGTTTATGTTGAGGGTTGGCCCGCAACAATCATTGAAAACATAAAGCAATAAATCTTATTTTTTCAAATTTGTTACAACACACTATTTGAAACTTTATCCAAAAGGATGAACTTGAAGAACTTAGTACTCTCCAAATGGTAGTGATTGAAATCTATAATAGATTTCTTTGAAGTCATTCATTCTTGTGGTTTCTAATGGTGATGATGCAAAGGATATTTAATCACTTGTGTTTTTCATGGAATTTTATGCATAATATATGCAATTGGTGGAAATTTACAACATTGGGAAACCAAACATTTCCTATGAAAAACATTTAGCAACACTATCTACAATGGACATCAATTGATTACCAACTATGTCAAACTTTGCAAATTTTGATGACCCAAATTTCTAGATGATGTTCATTTCATTTGTCTAATTTTTGTTGTTTTGAGACAATCTTGTTTATAGATCTTGCAAATAATTTCAAGTGAGATTGTGCAAATTCCCACATGATGTTTATCTTGTTTGTTTGGTTTTTGTTGTTTTGAAATAATATTATTTCTAATTTGAATGCATGTTTTGTTGTAGTTGGTCATTTTCAATGTAGTTCATGAAGGTTATTCGCAAGTTTTGAGGTTACATGATGAGTCATAATAGTGATGTAGATGTTCCATATAATAGATATGATAGCATGTAATGCTAATGCAAATTGTTTATATGATGAATGTAGTTTCATCTTTTAGCTTTCAAATAATATATCTAGAAAAATCCTAACTTTTGAATAGTGATGTAGATCTTATGCATGATTAATGTCGTATGGTTTGTATAAGATTTTTTTTTATGAAAAAATCCTATTTTTGTTTTCTCTAATGACTTGTATGATGTTGGTCCACATTTCTTGCATGATGAATGTTGTATCATTTTTGTGCCTTTCAAATAGTGTGTTTATAGAAATTCTAGATTTTGAAAAATGGCATGTATAGTTAGGCATGACATTAATGAATAAAGTGATCTTGTTTGGACTACCTTATTTTGTGGTATCCTATATAAATGAGTGAAGGTCTAGAAAAGTTTAGTTCATATGAAAACAATTTTACATGAATTTGTAAATATATGATAAGAGATCATGAATGTTTTTTTGTGTTGACATATGTATATGTGTTATCAACACTAGTTTTTTGTTGGTTATGTTTTACTACTTATTGTAAACAAGTTGAACATTCTAATTCCAACATTCCATGATTTAAATGAGTGTGCTAGGTGTCATCTAACTTCACTCACAAACACTAATTTTGGATGATATTGTTATGTTTACATGTGTATGATGTTGAAGGATAATAAACCTCACACCAACTATAAAATTAATCATGAAATTTTTTTAAAACATGATTACATTCTTTATGGACCTGGATACAATCTTTTTTGGGTTGGATGTTGGAGACTTTTAATAAATTCAAGGCAAAAAAACACATGTATACAAGATTGTTCAATGACAAAAAACTTTTTTGTAAGTTCACTTTGAGTTTAATCGCAAAATTATCAAGTATTTAGTTTTGAAAATAAAGGATTAACCTCTTTTGATAATTTTTACCATTGTATTTTTTTGTCGCAACCCCACTTCGAGGCAATTGTGAGGATGAAACTCGCACTCCCAAAAGTGGGAACTTGGAATCCTCCAGGACTCCCGAAACTTTAAAGCTCAATTGCAAGGGTCAAAACACCTCGCCTTGAGGTGTTCTTTATACCGTTGAAATTTTTTTGAAGTGTAGATGTCGAAAATGACCTTGCATGAACCATTCGGACATTTGCAGCACAAGTTATGGTCGAAAGAAGGGTCAGGAATCAAACTGGTAATTTGACTCCT
>Ga0209208_10000181_pt1 | contig 72664 bp, 42 predicted proteins | sample S1TSphfallax_3_FD_187694 | JGI IMG/M metagenome (GOLD analysis project Ga0209208, IMG submission 187694) | Host-associated microbial communities from peat moss isolated from Minnesota, USA - S1T2_Fd - Sphagnum fallax MG (SPAdes) (version 2) | ecosystem: Host-associated > Plants > Peat moss >... | reverse complement strand
TATTCCAATTTCCGAAAACCACTCCCCCCCGTCCCCTTAGGTGGTTTTCAAATTCGGATGCCATGGGTGGGGGAGAGGGGGGGGGGTATAAACCCCCCTTCTCATTGGCTGTTCAGAAATATAATTCATTATCTGCCTTTATGACAGTGGGTTTACTTTTGGCCGGACTAACGGATTTATTGAAGGGTCGACGTAACCAATCAGAAGCTGCCAGATGGTTAGTAATCAGTAACAATAAATTTCTGGTACCAGAAAAAAAGTAAAATAATAAATAAAATAAAGAGTTTAAAGTAGTGGATAGCAGGTTGTTATCAGTTATTGGTTTGCTTATTAAATTTTAACCATGATTGGTTTACTCCACCCTACCTAGTCCAAAAGAAAGAAACAGTCGTTGGAGGGTTTTTTGAAATTAAAAAGACCGTGAAAACAAAATCTCAAGCATGGGAAATATATGTACAATGCACGTGCCACATATTCCCAAGCACAAATTCTGTATCTGTTGGTGCAGAGACATTTATGAGATGGGGATCTTTTCTTTATATATTAAATAAAGAGATATATATATATAGCTGGTCTTGTTTGTTTTGTTTTGTTTTGTTTTCCCAGAGTGTAATCTGTTTCTTTTGCAGCACTTTTAATTCCATTGGAGATTTTTGAAAAAACAAGAAGAACTTCAGCTACTTGCAAGAAAACGCGCTTTGTTGGCGGCAGCATCAGCAGCAATAACTCAGCAGCATGTAAAGTTTCTTTGTAAACAGTCCTGCAGATCTGGCAATTTCCAGCAGACGCATGCAACAGTTCCGACGAAAGGAAAGTGGATTCAAATTCGGAGTGCAAAGAAGCAATCTTAAACAGTTAGTTTAGTGTTTTTTAGTGTTTTTTTTTCTTTGGGGCAAAATTTCTTTCAGAAAATGAGAAAAACATGAAAAATTTGTGGTTGTAAGGATTTTTTTCGCCATTTTTCGAAATAAATTTTTGAAATAGTCATATCTAGACCTAGGCATTTCCTAGGTCGTCACTTGTAGCAGCACTTTAGTAAAACTGCTCGAGCCCACCTAGGACAGTCGCCATTTAATGCTAATTAATGCTGGGGATCCTCGCCAGTGGAGCCAGTTGAGGAATTTGAAAAAAAAACCCTGAGATTGTTCAGCAGTGATTTTCTTGGGACAAAATTTGTCGTTTTTCCGACAAAGAAATTGAATTTTTTCCCCTAACGTAAATCTGACTAGTTTGATAAATTTTTGGAAAAAATCGCCAAATTTTTTATTATCAAAAAGTTGAAAGCAAACCCTGATCTCAAGCCAAGAAAATAATCGTCTGGCTAAATAGGAAAGCCAGCCCTGTTTTAAAAAAGGTATGACACGCTTGTGTGTGAGCATCAGAGTTATTTTTTGGGTCGAATTTTCGCCGTTTTTGACTCAAAATGTTTTTTGGAAAGATTTCGGAATTTGTTGGAAAAAACGTAAATTCAACTTATTTTTTGCTAATTTTTTTGGAAAAACTCGACATATTTTCGATATCACAAAAATGGAAAAAACAAAAAAAAACATTGGTGAGCGTAATTTAGTTAGTTTTTATCATGTGTGTTTGTTGGCGGCCTTTGTTGGGTCTGCCTATAGTGAAGGGAAGAGAAACTACGAAAGGTTTTTCATTTGGTCACACATTTCGAGGAACGTTCATCAGGCGTGAGTTTGAACATTTGAACTGAGAGTTCATTTTTGGGGAACTTCATGTAACATTTCGTATTTTGAACTCTTGTACACAGCTAGTTCAAAATTATCATGAGGGGAAAAAACCGCATGCATTGCAAGACGAGCCACTCGTATTTGACCCTTTTATTACAATGCATTCATGTTTTCTTGCCACGGTGCAAAACCCAGTTTCATGTTCCCCGTGTCGATCAGCCGTTCTCATAGTGTGAGAACGGATGTAATTGTGAGATCTTCTGTTCCCAAGGGGCACTGTCCTCGTTCTCTGCAGTTGTTGGTTTGTTGTCTGCGGCGTTCGATTACTTTGGGGCAGACGACGACAATGATGACGGCGGCAGGTGGTGCGGGGCATGGGTTTTGTTGTTGTGGAGTTGCTGCAAGTAACTGAGCAGAGAAGTTGCTACGAATAGACTGAGATGAGAGGAGGGTTTACAATAGCAGACTCTTTTTTGGTTTTCCTTGGACCTATGCGAAGTTTCTGTTGTTTTGTGAGATTAACAACGACCTGGTGTGTGACTCGTGAGCTGAAGGTGGCGGGGGACCTGGGGGAAGAGGAAGGCGTGGGGAAGTTTTCGTTTGGAAGGAATTTTTTGGTGGAGAGCTTCTGTTTTCTGTAGAGATTTGGGAGATTTTTGGAAGAGGGAGTTAGTTGCAGCAGTTGCACTGATAATGCGAGGCGCAATTGAATGATTTTGGTGTTTTTGTTTTGGGGGAGGGTAGTAGAGCGAGAACTTGCAGCATTCAGTCACTGGCAGTAGGTAGCTTGATTTCTTTTTGATAGGATGCGAGAGTAAACTCAGGCCGGGGAGGGAGGGCGAGGAGGTGCTGCAAGTTTGAGAGATTCAGGCTCTGGTATTATGGCGAGTATGTTACAAGTGTCGGACTTGAATAATCAAGCTGTGTCAGCTGGGAAGAAACTGGTGCACGAGAGGAGATTCCTCAGCCATGTCTCTGGTACGATATTCATCAGTTTACCTTGGTTGCAATCTCGGCTCTACACACTGATGATATAGTTCAGTTCTCTACAGAAGACCAAGCAGAATTGTATTTCTATTCCAGCTCGAACCCGCTGCTCAGAGCATTGTCAAAATAATAAGTTCTTCGCTTCTGTTTCGAACACTTCTGCGGTCCTCCTTTCGAAACACTGCAAATACTTCTTCTTTCCAGCAGCATTGCATCACTGAGATTGCTCCAAAGTGGGCATTGTGGCCATAATCGCGCAAACATGAGCTTATCACAAACTCAGCCATTCTTGCTACATAAAGATCTTCTTAAATTTAGCCGTTGTAATTTGATGCACCACCCAAGCTAGAACGTCTTGAACTTCACGTTTCAAATTTCAGGAATCTTACGACATGAAAGGTGGAAGGTACCTGAAAACAGGTACCTTCAGTTTCGGAAGATCCTTAAAAACTTCATCATGTTGGAGGCCGGAATCCCTTTGACAGTTTTCCTGGATTGAAGGGCCCAGCCAAGGGCAATAGCCTGAGGCTGGGCTCAAAAATCCAGGAAGACCCAAAAAGGGGTTCCTCCCCCTATATTGAATGCTCTGAAGAAGACTTCTAAAACTTCATGACCCATGACAATTTGGCCTCTAGTTCAGAAGCGGATTCTCATTATCAACTTTCAGAGCTGTCTCGTCCAATGGTAATGCTCATTGTGAACTGGAAGGTCTTTGAGCTGAGTACTGCAATTTTTCAAACTTATATCTCAAATCCAATTGCTGACCAGGTGATCCTTGAAATTCGTTACAGGCCTGGAGGCTCCCAGGAGCATTCCTCTTGAAGCTCCTCCTGATGTGTCAAGGGAACGCTTCATGAGGCCTGAAGATGTGCCAGTAAGTTTATCACCCGCTAACCCTGGCAATCAGGAGCAAATGATTCTGATCAAGCATGTTGCTACATGAGAAAATTTCCTTGAAATCACGGGGGTCATATATGGTATGCTGCTGTTGATTAGCTTTTGACATTCACATGGATCTGCGGGTGCAGTTTGGATTCCAGCTTCACAAGGCACACCTCTCTGCAGTTGCAACAAGGTCAGCTAAAGAGGCCCCTACAGTGCAATCCATGGCAGCCCCCATCTTTTCAGGAGAGTTGGAATTGAAGCGACGAGCACCCAGTGTGGTTGCCCAATTGATGGGACTTGATTCCCTGCCTGATGATCTCCTTCCACCTGCACCTAGGAAACCATGCCATGAGCCTGCACGTGCATACGTTGAGGCAAGTCAACTTCCTTATAAAGAGAATCGCCCTTTCCTCCTCAGGCAACAATCACAGGGCTCAGCACCTGCATCCATGTGGCTGCCTCCCCTGCCCAAGAATATGCACCGGCGTGCATTTTCCCAGGAGAACAAAGCTGATCAGGAACCTGAGACCCCTGTCAGGATTCTGCCATCCCAGGACCATTCCAGGAAGAAACAGCTGCAACAGTTCAAGGAGTTTTCTGTGCAGTCTGGCAGTCAGTCTCAAGGCCCTGAGTGGCCTCAAACTGTGCAGCACACGTACATGAACCAGCAGCTTGAAGAGAAAAGAAATCAGGTGCGGGCTACTCTCGATCAAGCAAGGCTTGCCCTGGTCCAGGGGAACATGAGCAACCAAAACTGCCAATTGACTTGTGAGGAGCTCCAGGAATCCAAGGAGTTTCTGAATGCCATGAACTTCCTGCAATGCAATAAAGAATTTTTCTTTGAGTTTCTTCAGCAAAAACCAGATGCAGTTGTCAGTCAGAGGCTGCTGGAGCCAAGTTCTTGGGGGCCAACTGAATGTGTGACACAGCTGAAGCCTTTGAAGAAAGCTAGAGGCCAGGAGAAGAGTTGTACAGAGGGTACTACTGAAAGAAAGAGGGAAGCATTCAGCCCTCGAGCTTTTTCTTCCCAGTTTTTGGAATCTCTCAAGCCACATGACTTAAAGTCTCAACAGGGGAAGACAGTGGATGGCAATGAAACTAAGCTTTCTGTGGACTCTCATCATGAAGCAAGTCAATGGAACAGCAGCTGCTCCAGGAGCAGGATTGTGGAGGCAGATCTGTCTCCATCCAATGTGGCACATCCAAAGTCTAGACTTTCTGAAATCAAATCCAGTGCAAAGGATTCCATGTCCTTGAAGCTCTCTAGGAAATTGGTTGATGATGGCAGAGATTGTGTCAAGGACAATGCTCAACTACTCGTTGAAGAGGTGAAGCAGAGAGCAAAACAATGGGATAGAGATCAGAGGAGGGATGAGACGAGGTATGCTAGACAAATTCAAGGCTCATCAAATGACTCCACAAAGGTTGGCCAGGATATTGCCAGACAGGCCCAGGATGCAACTTCATTTGCAATAGCCAATGACTCCTCAAGATATGAGGTCTCTTTGTCCAGGAACACATTGACAGGAAAACGTGTAACAATTTACAGGAAAGATATTGAGGGGTCAAATGTTACCACCTTCAAGAAAGCAGGAGATGGGGCCTTGACACCAACTCTTAGACCCCTCAGGGGGCATGTTGGCAGGTCATGTACGAGCCTTCCAAATTCCCCACGTCTTGCTCAGAAACATGATCTAACTGTGGCCACCAAAAAGAAGAAAACCTATGTGATTGGGAAAGCCAAAGCTCTGCTCCCAGATTGTGGAGATGCAGACCTCAAGCTCAAAGTGGGTGCTGATGATTTCATAGCGCCAATGCGTAGTGGAGTGGTGGAGGCTAAATGTGTAGGAGAATGTCCCAAGCCTGGAAGTCTCACTCATGTTCGGACTGTTCAGAACTCGAAATCTGCTGTTCCAAGTGAAATCATTGTAGCTGAAAAAAATGCTCTATCACAGCCTTGCAGAGCTGAAGTGACCAGCACCATCAATGCAAATTGCCAGAATACTGTGATGAAGCCAGAGGGAGGACATGGTCGCCCTGGCAGTCAAAGGCTCAGGATTGAAGCCAAAGAGAGTTCACAAAGAGACAGAAGGCCAGTGAAGTGTCATTCAGTCCATAATACAGCACTGTCTTGCCATGAACAAGGCCAGTCCAGTGATGGATCACGGAAGAAACCTACAAATTCCCTTGGACCACAGCGAAAACCCAATCAGAAATTTGTTAGGAAAGCCCCCTTGGAGACAACCAAGGCTGCAAGTTCCAAGAATACTCAGAGCCAGATGGTAGAGAAGAGAAGAGGCCTTCGCTTGGTGGATAGAAAGAAAACTGGCAAAACTGTCAATCAGCATAGCTCTGCCAATCATCACACACAGCCTTATAGCCCCTCTCCTGTTGTGGCCCATGTTGTGCAATTGGTCAAATCTCGTCTGTTGCAGAACTCTGTTTTGGCGGATGCAGACTGTGTTAACAATGGAGGATCTCATGTGAAGGGTCCATCTGTGGAAGCCAATAGTCCCAAAACTTCAGCTACAGGAACTTCCTTGAAAAGGCCCTCTCCCTTTGACAAAAGTATTAGTGCAGACACACATGCAGGGGCATGTGTGTATGGTGAGCAAGAATCTCTTGAAGATATGTCCCAGCTGATGTCCCAAGCTCCCTGCCAAGTTGATGGAGTGGAGCCAGCTATGGCAGAGTGTGGTCATGTCACCACTCCTGTTGCACTCCGTGAGGTGAGTCTGCTTGCATCAACCTTATTTGCCAAGGGATGCACAGTTTTGCTTAGTTTGGCAGATTCTCAAGAACTCTTCGACATGTTACGGTTGCATAGTGCATGCAATCAAAGTTGGAGCTAAAACTGAAATGTTCTTATTCAGGTGGAACCCGGGAAGCAACCAAGAACTCTAAGGCCATGGTCAATGACACACAATGTTGTAGACAGGGCGAATGAAGCAGCAGACCTCACATGTGACAAACATGAACAACCAAGTCCTGTCTCTGTTCTGCAATCACCATTTGAGGAAGAGAGCCCCAGCCCTCTTGAGTTCAAGGACATTACTAACAACTTTCGAGGTCTATGACTGACCATGATCAACAAATGTTTTACTTGGTTGTCTTTGTGATGTGTCAAGATGAAAACCCTTTTATGTTGTCTTCAAGGTCATTGTTGTTTCTGGTTTTTAATAGCTGACAATTTGTGGTGTTCAGGTGGGGATTATCCAGAGCTGCGGATTCAGCTGAATCTTTCGAAGGTCGATGGAAGTGATAGGCTGAAAGCTGACATGGAGAATGTCCCACCAGAGGACCATGATTTTGCAGACTCTCCTTCAGCCAGAGTGCAACCAAGAATCCATTCTTCAACACCTTTGATTCCTTCTCTCCGAGAGAGCAAAACTAAATCTCGAGAGACCACTGAGTCCAACCTAATTGAGAACTTTCTGCCAAAGTCCCTGTCGGTGTGTGGCAGCCTTGGGTTGAGAAGAGCACTATGCAGCAACCGCTGGGAAGATGACCTGACCTACATATGTAATGTGCTACATTCCTCAGGCTTTGTAGATGAAACTGGGTCAGCTCTGAGCATGCCACATTCTCTGACTCAGCCTCTTGGGCAACCTATATTTGAGAGGCTTGAAGCTTGTTACCCTAGCAGTAAGAGGGAAACCTCAAATAGGCAGGTGTTATTTGATGCAATCAATGAAATTTTGTTCAGGAAAGCTGCGCCCTGCAATCTGCAACCTTGGCTGGCCTTGAAAGCAAGTCCACCTCCTATTGGGAAGAAAATTGCTGAAGAGATTTGGCTTGAAATTTGCAACCAGGGGTTTGATCTGCAGCACAAGGATCTGCATGGTGACTATCTTGAGAGTTTGGTGGCTCAAGATATAATGAACTCAGGCATGTGGATATCTTTGCACGAAGATATGGACAGCATCAGTGTAAAGCTAGAGCACACCATCTTCAACGACTTGGTTGAAGAGGTCATCCAAAACCTCATTTCCTCGTACTGAGAGCTCTCCATAGAACAGAGAATATTATGGAGAAAATTTTAGCAGGCTTTCCAGCTCTGAAATGCCACATGGGCTTCAGTGTACATATGCTCATTAGTGACATTTAGAGTCTTGTGTTCATAAAGAGTACCTTCTCCTGCTTCCTGCAGGTTGTACGAATCTTTACTCTCAGAACAATGATAAATCTGTCAACAGGTTGTCTGCATCTGTCTCAATGGTCTACTGCCTTGTGTTGTGGGGCCAGTGCCTTCTCTGCACTCTCTATGTGAGTTTGTCTATTGCACATGAAACAAGGGTCTAAGAGTTTGAAGTGTCCCTTACATCAGAAGCTCATTGTATCTTAGTGAATATTACACATCCACTATACTGAGGTGTTCATCTCCTGGAGAGCTTTTCATGTTACCCAATAACATCTGCCATCTGGTTTGTCAGGATGGTGAGTGGGCTAGAGAGAAGGATGTAGATCTTGTCCCTGAGCACCCAGATCATTCTTTCAAATACTACTTAGGGAAACACCTTAAATCCAGGAATAATTGTGTCCTGCATGTTTTCAGCTGTCTCCTGCACCTGCAAAGTAGCCATATGCTGCCTATTTCCTGGCTCGTACTTTATGCTGCGGAAGGCCCTGCTGTCGGGGCATTACATCCCGAACCTCAGGGTCTGCCCTCAGCTCCCAGAGCATAATGCCCTGACAGCAGGGCCTTAACCTACACGCAAGCTTTTGTCAGATCCTTGGTCCTGATTCTAGAGGTGACTAAAGTTGTCTTTTCCAGTAAGGGCCTCTTTCCATTATGCCATTGTGATTGCGGATTCTGCCCCAATAGTAGTGTTTCATTATATTTGTTCCATCCAACTGTGATCACAGTCAACCCACATCTCTACATGTCAAGTCAGCATTGACCAATTGTAGACTGCTGTGAGCTGAGTCAAAACATGAGTCACTAAAATGTCATTTTTTAATGGGATCACGTGTTCATTTTAAGTTCTTAAAAAAACTTCCCTACGTATGAAATCTTCCTAACATTAATTACCTACATATTTCCATCCTGATTGCAACCCTCCAACGGAATGTCTGTCCATGTTTGTGAACTCTCCAATAGAGATCCTGCATTCTTTTTAAGTTCATTATACACTCCCCTACATATGAAATGTTCCTAACATTGATTATCTACATATTTCAATCCTGGATGCAACTCTCCAATGAAATTTGCTTGTCCATGCAGTACAAAACAGGGAAACAGGGCTCCATTTCAGTGGCTTCCCATTAGGCTGCTTGTGATTTGTAACTGTGATCACAACAGCCTAATGGAAAGGGACCCTAAGAACATGAACACAGTTGCTGAAATAAACACAACTGTAGGAGCATTTTCAATGGTCACATAAGAGAAAAAAAAGGGGTGCACTTTTGAATTGGTCAGTCGTCACAAATTTACCTGAACTGGACTGGTCCATCCTGCTTGAATGAAGTGTCAAGAATCTGGCAGCTTGGTTTTCAATCACAATAAATTGAAGAACTAGAGCTGTAATCAGAGAGCCCTAGAATCAGCTATCCACACTCAGCCATCTCAATCTGGATAGCTGCTGTGGGTCAATGCAAAAGAATATGGAGGAATTGAAACTCAATCAATTCATTGCCATTACTATTATAGTATCAAAGAAGAAACTGACTTGGATCTATCATTCATTTTTATTTTCCAAAACTTGTAACATGTTACAACAAGAGCAGAACTTGAACAAAGAACTCTGCAAACTGGGGATCACTGCCTGGTTTTTACAGCTGCGCAAACTGAGTTTTCACACCCATGTGCATCACATGCTGAAAAAAATCCAGGCATCCAGTTCCACTGTAGTCATGTGTCAACTTTCAAATTTCATTTTCTGAAAAGCATATATACAACAGGGTATTGACCAATCTTGATGTTGTGGGAAGACTGAGAAAAAATGACTTCAAGAGTTTTTGTCTTTCCTGAAAACATCTATTAGTATGTTCTGTCTTCTCCTGAATTGCTTTTCTGTCATCTGGGTTTATCTTACTTATGTACAAATTGCTCTTTATGTAAACAACTTGTTTCTGTCTTCATTTCACTCATCTGGGAGATGCAGATGGGTCAGCCATTGTCCTGTGCTTGAAGCAAACCAGAAAGCTGGCTGGAACTCTTAGCGCACTAAGAAATATGACATGGTATGGTTGACAAACAATGGCACCTTGTACATCTGCCTAACAGTGTTCCTCATAAACATGTCATTTCGGTAGGTTCTCTCCTCCTCTGGAAGTACTTTGTTGAGCTTCTCTTGAAGTCTTCGCTCAACTTTCAGCTGGTAGGATGCACATTCTACTTCATTGAGTAACTCCCAAGAGCCCATTACCTCACCCCACACGGGCAGGCATAGACCACAGTTGAGGAGCCTCTTGCGAACACTAGGCTTCCAAATGGAATCTGGGAGTGTTGTCTTGAACATTAGTGTGTATGTCACTGTTGAACCACAAGAATGGTTCAGGGCACAAAAGCCTCCCAGGTTTTGCTTCCCCAAAAAGTTGAAGGTCTGCTCCATAATGGCAGTATCCCCAGTGGCTCGCTCCTCCTCCATAATTTTTGAAATCAGAAGGCCCTCTGTAAAGCCATTGGAGTGTTCAAGCTCATGCAAGACATTTGTGTTTGTATCAAGATGTTCATCATCATCATCAATTGAACTGTTTTCTGCTAATCTCCGCTCGACTCCCCCTCCAGAAAATTCATATCCTTGTAGCATGGAAGGATTAGACTCTTCTTTACACTGGAGTGAGATTCTGATATCATCTTGGTACCAACCAAATCGATCAGTTTCATCTACTTTAAAGCCATGTTCCCCAAGGTCACACTTTGTGCGGTTTGTCACTTCTATCTTTCTCTCATTACCCATATCATCACTGTTGTAGGAGAAATTGAAGATGAGATGTGCTGAGATCTGTGCATCAGCCAAATCCAATGGTGGATCTATTGTTTCATTCTTCATGTTAGTGAATGAACCATCTGCCATTGGGTGCACAGCTACCCTTTGTGCAATCTTCCTAAACTTCCCCCGTGGGGCACCACAAATAGGCTCCCCATTCTTGTAGTAAGTACTCAGAAGTTCACTCCACCTATCTTGAACCACCGTCGGACTCTTTCTTTCAATCTCCGTTGTACTTTCAGTTTCACCTTTCTCACTAAGCCCTTGAACATGATGATGACGATGATTTTCTTCTTCTTCATATTTTTGGCGCAACAGCATGATAGCTAACTCCCACAGCAAAGGACAACGGGCCACAACTTTCTTTCCACCACCTGCATAGCTGTAGTAAACATGAGTTCCTTCCAAGCCTACACCAAACTTGCGTGAAGCTTCTTGGCCAGTTAGAAGCTCTCCCGGTGGCTGTGGTGCCGGCTGAAGGACTGGAAACTTGAAAACCATGCCCAAATACCCGCTGCTCTCATCCAGAGCCCTTGTTCGTGCTTCCAGCCACTCTTGCATGCTGGTACCAAAAACCGTAACGCTCAATTTGGTAGAGAGAATCACATGGGAGTAGTCTAGGCCAACACCTACAACCCTGCACATGCTCTTTGCATTGGGGAAGAGAAATTCTAGCGTTGTGTCAGTGGCTATCTTTCCCAGTACGGCAATCTCGTCATCCGGTTGTTCGCTCAGGAGTGCACGAAACTCTTCCGAGCTTTTTTCTTTCTTCAGCACCTCCAAAGCGCCGATACCCTTGCCATCCTCCACTTGCTCCATTGCTAACAAAAGATATACGCAAGATGCCCTCCTTGTTCTTGTTCTTCTTCGACACTTCACCCCAGGAAACAAAATTATGATCACATTCCAACTGCAAAACGTTCGCCCAGGGCGTAAACTCACCCTTTCACTTCCATAGCAACAACCCTAGCAGGAGCAGTTTTCCACCATTCCAACAACAAAGCAGGAGAACAAAGACAAAACAAGAATCGAATAGACAAAGACATAAATTGAAAGGAGAAATAAAACAAACGAACCTGGAATTGGATGGAGGGCGCCAAGAACAAATGCAAAGCAATAACAGTCAGAAGAAGCTAGTAGTACTGGCTGTGGATACATGTTCCATGGCTATGGCGTAGCGTGATGAAAGAGGAAGACAACAAAACGTGCAATTCCAGAGCCGTTTTGCTGTAACGTAACGTTTTGTCTGTGAGGGCGGTTCTTTGATTCGTTTCATAACCGTCGGGTCCGGGCAAAGAACAACCGGTTCCCGATATCTGAAAAGTCAAAGAACCGTCACCTCCGGGTATGTGGAAAAATGGAAATCAAAGAACCTTTGGAGCCCATTACATATTTGAAAAACCTCAAAGACCGGTCATGTTTACTGGCAAAGAACTGGTGGATTTCTGGGCAAATATTTGGCTTTTTCGAAAACAATTGAAAACTGTCGTTAGCCTTTATATCAGAATTGGGGATTTGTTTTTTTTGATATCTGCCGTTGTGTATCAGAATCAAGTATTTTATTTCTTGGCTCTGCCCATGGGGAACAGCTTACGCATCTGTGCTGGATTTGGGGATAAAATTTTTGCTCAACCTTGAACCACTGTGTGAGTGACATGTGGACATTCATCTGCTCATATAAGATGGATGGGCAGTTTCCATCATGCATCTAGATGAAAAATTTGACATCCAATATTGAAAGTTTTTGGTTTAACTTGGAACTCACCATACAAGGCACAGTCATGCTGTGATGAGTTGCTTGGTGAGAACGGATTGATCAATCCTACGAATAGCCTTGATAGTCAAGGGGGGTTTGTTGCAGTTTCTTACAACCGCCCAACACTGGTTCAAATTTGAACCACGAACTTCAAGATTATTTGGGGATTATGTGACCCAGCACCCACGGGTGAACCATCAATTTGAAACCAGTTAAACTAATGTTTCACCTTGGTAACATATCCTGTAGACCATCCTATTTTCACCTCCCACTACCTAGATATTTTTTATGTAAATGGTAAGCGTTGTAGATAAGTAGGTAGGTAATGTTAGTAGTCAGTATGCTTGTAAGTAAGTAGGGCACTTGATGGTTAATAGGTAGGTAGATACATGCAGATGGTTATTAGCACATAGCTAACCACCATGATTAGCTATTAGACGAGAATACAAAAAAGAAAAAAGTGCCTCTTTTTCGCAAACCATCCATCATGCCATCCGGCATGGTGTGTTAATGGGTGCTAATGGGTCTAGGAGGAGAGAGTAGTTGGGTCTGGCCCTCTCATTTTGGGAATGTCCCTCACAAGTGGGCTTAACCCATAGTAAAGCACGAGGCAAACATTATCATATAAACTTAAACATATATAAATCAATCAAATGCCTAGTGCAAAGCTGTCAAAAATGTAATTTCCTTAATCCTGCATGTCCTCCCCATTTTGAACCCACACTTTTGTTGGGAGGAATGTGCATCAAGTTTCCTTGATCCTTCATGTCCTCCCTATATTTGAACCCATACTTTTGTTGGGAGGAATGTGCATCAAGTCGTCCTCCCCATACTTGAACCATATTGTTGTTGGGAGGAATGCCCATCAAGTCGTCCTCCCCATACTTGAACCATATTGTTGTTGGGAGGAATGCCCATCAAGTCAGAATTAGGTAGCCCATTGCACTCATTGCCACATGATGGTGAGTGGTTTTGAGTTCAAAATTTCAAATACCTGCCAATCACATTTAGATGCTAAATCTAGAAAACTTTGCAACAAAAGTTAAATAACCAGGCCATTTTGTGGAAACCTGGCCATGTGTGTGAACATTTGGGAATTAGGAAGAACTTAATAGAAAATGAACCTCCTAAATGGCAGGTACAGAGTAATCCATGGGTGATGAGATGAAGGGGTGTCCAAATGGTGGGAGGGCTATTGCCATCTCCTGATATAATGCTGATGGGGGAGCAAGAGGAAGCCATTGGAAATGTCATCTTTGAACAATGGACTTGCTGAGCAAAGAATGAAAAAAACTATTTTACTAATGAAGGGGGAGTTGTGGAAGCATTGAGATTGTGTCAAGTGCATCTTCTTCTTACACAATGTGGAAACATTGTTGCTTTCTGCCATGAGTCGGGGTCGCAAATCATCATATGGGATGTTGGTATTTTATACTATTCTTATCACAAGTGAAATGGAATAAGCTTGCATGGCATGGTGGTTGTGGCAAGTCACAGAATCAACCATTAGCTGCATGATGGCATCAAACATGACTCTTATTTCAGATGGTCATTTTGGTTTCCTAAGCTCTTACTTTGTTTGTGAATATCTCTCTCCATTATCTCTACTCATTTCTGTTATGTATCCATATAATCAAACATCAAATGGCAATGAAGATTGTACATTGAGTGCAAGTGTTTTCTGTCTGACTAGTTAGTGGTGAAGACATAGATGCTAAGGCTCCAATTCAAGAAAATGAAACTTTTGTACTCAACAATTCAGTTGTATATTGCAACTCAATTTGAAAAAATTGTGGTGGGTGTGTGGTTGACATGAAAGGTGCATCACATTATTGTGAGAAGGTACAAAATCTTCTTTGCTTCCCTTCCTTTTTTTCTTGGAACCATGTGGGAAGGAGTCTAGGAAAATCAAATGCTTTACTGTATACATGCAAATCATTGAAGTGGTTCTGTGGCAATTTCCAAAGCCTACAGATATGGATCCTTAACTTCAATAAGTGAGCTTAAACATAACAAAGGTTGAATTGTGAAATCATATATGTTGAGCCTTTTTTCAAGGTTCTATGATGGGATGCAGGCAAGATGGGCATTAGAAAGAGCCAGAGTGATGTGTGATGAACGAAAACATGTTGTGCTATTGCATATGTTATTCACGAGGTGAAAATTTGTAATTTCATGTAAACTTGATAGAATTTGTCCTTAATTAATTGCTGAAGAATCAACATTTTGATCAAATGACTTCCACACATGTCATGTGTTTGCAAAAAAGAAGATCATCTGACAGAAATGATTAAAAACATTTTGGTGATCATAGGGGACTAGGAGCAGGAACAAGTTGCCCAAAGCTAGTTATGGGAAGGCAGGATGAGAGAGTTGTGCTACAAGAATCACCTGATATTTTGAGGTTTGCTGACAAAAACATCCGAAATGAAGAAGAGCGTCTGTATCCTGATGATGCTGAGCTCCAAAAGCTTGTCCAATCTTGGGGTGTGTTTATTATTCTCAACTTTTATTTGTTCTATAAATTTGTTATTAAAGCACGTACTGTCCCCTAGACTACTCATTTGACATTCTTTTTTTCTTTCTATGTACAACAGAATTATCATTTCATCCAAACTGCTTAAACTTTTTTCAATAGTATGGTTTGTGTGATGAAGAAATCACATGTAATGCAATTTGTATGTAGTCAATTGATAACAACACAACTTTGTACATGATACTACATGTATCAACATGCTTCATTGTATGCATAAGAAGTGAGAGCCATACTGTGCTATTTGATTGGGGAAATAATTTCAACTACTATCTATATTTTGTTATACTGTAGGTAGGTTTGATGAATGTTGGTGTGGAGCTTATAGCAGAATCCAGATTTGACAAACAACTGGGTCCTCATGTACGACGGTGGGCGTACTGCCACCTCCTGTTTGACAAGTGTAGCTATGCTTTGTTGACTCAAGGAGCCTCACTCTTGGAGCGAATTGTTGCTTGGTTTTTGATGCCTTTGTTGCGGCGGATTGTGTATAGTGCTTTGTATTGTAATAGACCTGGGGCCAAAGAAAGGTCTCTCCAAGTAGTGGAAGCCATTTTCAAAGAGGTTTTTGTCTGGTTCCCATTTTCACCTGTTTTAAGGCTTTTTCATACAAACTCATTTCTATTTGTGCAACCTCCAATTTGCATGCATTCCTATCCTGCATGCAAATTTTTAAGGAGCCTTTTGGTTTGCGCTCTTATCTGAACTCTTTGAGTCTCAGAGTTGGGAATATGTTGCATGCATTGTCTTTGGGGCCAAATGATCTGCTTTTTTCTCATTATTGCTTTCTAACATCTCACCCTAATGATTGCAAGACAAAAGTGTGCTAGAAAAATCGCCTGTTCCAATGCCCATTGACCTGAATCCACAAACATTATACTAAGCAGTAATAATTTCTGAGCAGGTGGATGAGTTGTTGGCAGATGGACGACCCTTTATTTGCGGCCATAGATTCACAGCTGCTGATCTCACATTTGCTGCCCTTGGTGGTCCCATGGTCAGCCCTCAAGAGTATGCAATTATCACCCCATCTTTCTTTCCTTTTAATGTGATCAAGACCTTGCAGGGTCAACATAAAATTGATAAAAATTTCTTAAATGAATGAGAAATACCTATGATACCATCGTCAACATGTAAATTTTGATTTTAACAAAAATAAGTTAATGTGACCAAACATGCAGAGTTTATGTTTGTATGTGTTGTGTGTAGATATGGAGCATGGTTGCCTTCAATAGACGACTGCCCTACTGAAATGGCATTGACAATGCAACTCTTTAGGAAAACTGTTGGTGGTAAAGTGAGTATCAATCCTACATTATCATCAAGTTTCTTTAACCAAAATTTGACCATTTGAAGAAATAATTTATAATGTTTCCCAACTCTTTCATTCTAATGATCTGTCAAGATTAGTCTATCCATACAAGGTGTCCATTGACTCTCCTGTATACAAACCAAACAAAGAGGAAAGAAGACATCTCCAAACATCATTGATTCAATCAAAGTTGTGTTTGTTGAAAAAAACATCTTCTTTCTCTGTTGTTGCTCAAAGGCATTCCATTTCCTAGCAGAGGACATATTGTCATAATGCCTTACGAGTGATCAGTGAGGCATGGAGGTGAAGAGATCAGCTATCTTTAAATCTCCTTTGAAAGCCATCTTCAATCTTCATAAGCTGCTTGTCAATGTGGAACTATCATGTTAGAAATCAAAAGTTTGCGGTATTAGTTCTGAGGCCCAGCATATGCCTACACTAACAATGAAGGTCTTGTATGCAGCATATTTTGAAAATTTATGAGACTAGGAGACATACCACATAGCAACAACAATTCTTGTGAACCAGCCAATTCTGAATATCTCGAAAGAAATGGGTGTTGTAGACCACATATGTTTTTGGTTGCATTTGTAAGTCACATTCCCATTCTTTGTAAAGGGATATTAGTATTCATAGTGCAAAGGGATTTGACAAATATGGTTGTGAGGTGATCCAAAGTTTGTATATCATTTTGGTGGACCATTTAACTGGTGTGATGATGGCATCCAACTACTCAATGGTTGAACTTCCAATGAAGAGTCAAAGGAATTGACAAGCATAATTGACTCCCAATATGCATTAAAACCCAAAAATCTTATGGTCAATTGCAACCCATCATCACTGCAGACCAGGGCCAACTTACCTAGATCCCTGAGGAGCTTGGAGCAAGGAAAGTTGAACTTAGATAGTCTCCACTTGCCTCAAAAAAGAGCATTGAACAAATTGCAAAGAGTCATGGAGTGCTGCTTAATAGGGAGTAACCTCCAGTTCTTCACAAAACATCACAAATGGATGCTATTAACTTCAACTATGATGCCAATAGTAAATCTGCATGTTAAGAGATAGGAAGCAGTCTTGGTACCCAATTGCAAATCAAATGTGCAGAATTTCAATATTCTGGCAGTAGAAATATTCAGTAAGCATTTGATGCTCCCCTTTGGACCCTGGATAGGGGAATTAATGAGAAACATTTTTCCTGCGGATTTTGCTTTCCACATAAACTTCAGTACCAGGACCACTGCATTTCCATATTCAATCATGCAAATCCTGCACATCTACATCTTCATGAGATTCTATGTTGCAAATAATTTGTCCAGAGTTGTATTTTCTTGACCTGGAAGGCCATATTTTGTAAACATTTCGGAAACAAGTAACCTAGAAAAGAAGCGAGGAAAGAAATTCCTAGAGTGCTATTTTGTTCCAAGCTAAACAACTCAAGTTTTGGGTCCCTTGCGCCAGTAACATGTGCTGCTGGAAAGCTTATGTGCATTCAGAAGTACATTGCTAAACCATACAGGCATGACCTTACCACAAAAAATTGGTCCATGAATAATAAGAAACCTCAAACACCCTAGAGTTAACATGGGCCTCGTTGATGTACTGAATCCAAATTAGGTGGTAAGTTAGATTATAGACTCCTACAAAAGATTCATTGAGGTGAAGGAATACTGCCATTGTGCAACTTTATGTACATCAAGTGACTTGAAGCGACATCCCCATTGTACAAGCACCCCACAGAATCTTAAAAAATGGCCATAGTCTCTTACATTACAATTTTACAAACAAGATATCAGCACTAGAAAGCCATCACAAATGGTAATGGAATCCAGATTGACTGACAACTAACAGCATAAGTATTTGACAAAGGAATGCCCTCTCTATGTACACAAAGGAAAGATGCCCTCTTTAATGCTGCAGCATTCATTGTGTGTGAGGGATCAAAGGCTTGCCTCTGTAGGTCTTCTTGCGCCTTTTTTCAGTGATTGCCTGTTGATCAAGTCATCATACCCTGATACATACTCTTTGTATATCCATACAACCACCCAACACTGGTTTCTACTTACATTTCAAAACATTTGGGGTGCAAATGTGATACAATAAATCACCAAGATGAGAAACATTTGTTTTTAGAGTGCTTTGAGAATTTGATGAAACCTTCACTATATAGAGTTAGCTCCCTTATTTTGCACTAAAAGGTAAAGGAGTTTTGGATTTTTCTTAGAACCTCTTCATTTTCCTTTTTGAATATAAATCTCCATAAAACTTTGTTTGAGTCTTATAACTATAGTTAGTTGAAAAAAAAAGATGAAAACTTGCTTTTCAATTGGAAGAAAATTGTGCCTGTTTATCCCCTTTTTCTCTCACCCCCATGTTTTCCCTTTTTTCTTTCTAGTTCCAAGCTAAATTTCCACATCACTTGCATGATTTGATGGTCCTCATCTAGACTTCCAACTTCAGCGACAATGGGCTTCCACCCTCACTTTTTAAACTTGCAAGACCTTTCAAATTGCAACCAATTGATTTAATCAAAGGCATAGAAACCTGACCTATATTTGCCTATGTAGTTGACAATGTTCTTTAATAGATACAAGTGTAATGCCCTTGCACAAAAGGCAAGATTCCCAATTAAGTAAAATCCTCCCCCCTTCTCTCCTCTCATTTTTTCCCCCCTTTGTACATTCTCCTTTGGTTCCCAATAGTTTATCATTATTTATGTCAGATCTTTCATGTCAATGTAGATGCACAAGTGAAAGAGTTTAAGTAGATAAGCTTGAAAGAGATAAGTAATTAAGTTCATTACCTAGTTGTACATTTTGGTTACATGGGATTTTAAGTCTAGTGTGAACAATGCTGTAAAGATTTTTGCAAGGTGGGATGCAGATGAGACATCAAATCTTATGAACATTAACTATGATAATTATGAAACAAAACATGAAAATGAAAAATTGGTTATGTATAACATAAACCATGAAGGCAAAATTGTGTAAAGGATCTTAGCATAAAATTTCTTATGAAAGCAAAAGAGTGACATTTTTCTACGAAGTTGTAGCACATTACACATAGCATAAAAGAACTTCACAGTGAACATTGTGGCTCTATACCCACATATAAAGACACCACAAATGTGTTCAAAACATCCAATTAATCTATTTATTTGCTCTACATGAAGTTACTTTTGCATTATGATATGGATACAGACATTGAAAGCCTTGGCAACATCTAGTAACATTCCAAAAGTGTACAGGAATTCATTTCAATTTGAAAACAATCCTCATTTGGATTATAACTTTGTTCAAACATCTCCTCAGAATCAAACAAAAGAAGATAATTAATTATTTAAAATAAAATAATTGTTCAACAACAAGATGCTGAACTTGAAAAGGTACTATGGTATATGAAAAAAAAATAAAGATATGATACATGTATGTGGAATAGGACACAATTTAATTAGCAAAGTGAATACCATCAAAAACTCAAAAATTGTGACTCAGGAAAATTGTTCATAACGTTAGATTTAATGTTCACAACATTAGATTTGCTTAGACATGGACTTTTGTTGGAATCACAATTTTATTTATTTATTTATTTTTGGGTTGTGAGCTCGGAAGCTCCCTGGGATGGCACCACCTCCCCGCCCCCTTTCAAATAGTCTTGTTTTCACGCATGAAAGCCCTCTCTCAACAATGGAACCCCCCACCCCTGGGCACCTATTTCTTAACACATCAAAAACAATGCGTTTGGCTATCCGGGATGACGCCCCCTCCCTTAAAAAAAAACTCGTTCCTTGTAATGTTGACATTTGGCAACTCTTAGATTTTTTGTTAATTTTGTGATGTAGCCAAATTGGCAATGATCCATGGGAATGTTTAGCCAAATTTGGCTATGAGCTAAATATGAAGTAAAGTTTTTAAATCATCTCGGCTACCCACTGGAACCATGTATAGAAATCTGGTGAAATTATTTAATTTTTTTTGAATTCTAGCTATTGAAATTTTCAAAAAGAACTTGATTTTTGCACTATTGATTTTTTGTGTAGCTTTTAAACCATATATACTGAGCAAAAATACAGCCGCTACTCGTCATGCCACTGAACCTTCCTAATTTGTGATCAATTTATATTTGATTACACCATTATTATGAAAGTGTGCAATGACAACATCATTCCATAGTAAGATTGCAACATCATTTTTTCTTTTTTGGTATTTCAAATCAACATATTTTTCCAAGTCAATAGATCAATTTTTGATGTTTCACTTATCTTTGAACATTTTTAATCTTTGGGTGTTAAGTTTTGTGATATTTTTTCATCAATAATCCAATGGTGGTATTCATTATTCTTAATTCATAGGTCATGTGTATATTAGGCAACATGATGTTGATAATGAGATAGAAAACAAGTCTAAGTACAAAAAAGAAAAAAAAGAAGAAGAAAAGAAATCAAGCAAACATGAATTTATTTATGATACTCAAATTTCATACATTTATTGTTTTTGATAATGTTAACTATGAGATTATATAGGGCATGCATGAAATTTTGCAAAAAGTGATTTCAATGTCTCTAATTGATAGTGGAAATTCTGAAATCAATCCAATATGCATTTGACTCAAGTTTTTGTCACCATGTTGGGACTTTCATGTGGGTGTGGGTGTGCAAGGTGTTACCTATGAGTGCAATAAAGACAAAACTTGACACCTTCATTGTCATTTTGAATGCAAGACAAATTAAAGAATGTGGTGCACTTAATGGCAGCAAGAATATTTATAGCAGACCTAATATGGGGTACTGGCTACAAGATCAGGGAAAAAGGTACTCAGCTGGCCATGCCCTTTCAATCTCTGGTTAGTTAATTTCGCAGTGGTCACTGACCACTTCGCAATTTGACGATAAATTGTCAATACAAAAAAGACTGGGTCACCTTGCTCAATGCTGAGCAAGTTAGTTTTGATGCATTGAATGTGCCACTTGAGTGTAAATTGCAAATTGATAATTGAGAGAGGCTTCATGAACTTTTTAATATTTGAGCTTGAAAGGTAAATTGGTAATTGTGCATCATACTGAGTTGCCCATATTTCAAATTGAGACATTGAGTCTTTATGCCATGTACATTTATGCAGCCATAGAGGTGAAAGGATGAGGGTAAAAAGGAAATGCAAACTAAACTAGACTTACTGTGCTTTTGAACTTAGGATTTTCATGAGGTTTTGATTTTCATGGTGATCAAGAAGGTTTCACACATTAGTGTAAACCGGCCCATCATCAATCGCCTGCATATGACCCATCATTTTAGTAGATCTTTCTCAATTCTTCTTCAATTACAGTGATTTAAAGTGTTATAGGAGCGCCTTCTCAAGCTCTACAAATCATCTCTGACATGCAAAAGCCAAAGGACCAGCCAAAAAAGAGCAGTAAAAAAAATGTTTTTTTGAATTTCAAAACATGTTTTTTTTTTTTTTTCATTTTGACCCCTCCTACTTTCAAACCTCATTACTTTTTTTTAAAAATTCACTTTAAATGATTTAATGTGCTATAGGAACGCCATCTAAAGCTTTACAAATCATCTTTGAATTCTAATAACAACATAGCAACATAAAAAGAATTTTTTGCATGTTTGAGAATTGGCCTTTGTCATGTTTGGTGGTTTGTTTTTTTGAGTTTTTTAACATAAAAGATTTTTTTTGGAGTGTTTGGGAACTGGCCTTGTAATGTTTGGTGGTTTGCTTTTTTTGAGTTCTTGACCCCCTTTATTTTGAGGGACTGTAACTTTCTCATTTTTGATTCATTTTAGACAATTGTTAATGTGTCAGGTGTGTCAAGAGGAGAGGTTTAAGTATTTTTAATCCATTTTGGACACCAGAAACAATGAAGCCCTCTCCTTGAATCTTGCCTGTTCTGAGCACTTAAGTGTTCGATCACTTGACTGGTACACCCTAGATTGCATAGGTCACAGTCTATTGATATTTTCTGCACTCTCACTATTGCAGACTATATGAATCGGAGGAGGTTTGAAAACATTTTGAGATGCATTCATCTAGTTACCAATAACTTAGGGTCACTTTACACTAGGAATCAGGACCAAAAAACTTAGGGCCAACTTTGAGCATTTTTGGGGAATATGTTAAAATTGGCCAAATGAAATGAATGCAGTCAGTACAAAAGTATAGTTAGGAGTTTTTTTTTTCAGTCTGCCCATTTGCCCCGTTTTTTTTCATCTTGTCATGCATTGGCATGTTTCGGGTCCATGTTATGCAGGTTTTGAATATGCTATGGGTATAGAGGGGTATGTAACATCTTACTTGACATGTTATGTGAGGTTCCAAGTGCAAAACATGCCTGGGTGTCACTTGAGAAAATATGGATGAGGCAAATGGACAGACTGGAGGAAAAAATTGCAGCAGTACTTTTGTGTTGATTGCATTCATTTCCTTTGGTTGATTTAACATTCACCATTTTTGGCTTGTTGTTTGGCCCCAAGTTACTCCTAAATGCTAGAACATTAATGTCATGATTTTTTTTGATATATTTTTCAGCCTTGGGGCCAATACAAGGCCATAAAGTTCAGCATTTATTAGTAACTTGGGGCAGATTGAAAATATTTTTTCTATTTCAGTCTTTACTATCTAAGGTCAGTTTCTTCATTAAATAATCCTCAAAATAGTGAAATGACCTTTGTGAAAATATGAAGTTGACATATTGAAAATCTTCATAATTATCACAGGCTACATTCTGAATAATTTCATTACTCATATCACAATATTATAGTAGATGATGAAAAAATATATAATTTCAAAATTTTTAAAAAGAATTTATTTTTTGAAAAATAATAATCATTCATTTTGTCAATGTGGAAACTGACCCTGGGCTATAGCATTAGTGTAAAGCCCTTGGGGTTGATTTCAACTTTTGCACCAATAAGAATGTTTGATTTGTTGATGTGTGGGATTTAACTAGTCTCATAGAATTCTTATCAATCCATTATAGCGTCCCTAGTTATTTTTACAATTATTTACCATTTTCTTAGCATATGTACCAGCATCATTTTGTTAATTATTTTTTGATTTATTTAGATAGGCTTGCGAAAGGAACTTTTTTGGCTTGAGATAAACAAAGAACTATAGATTGCTTTCTGACTAGTCACCTTTGTGTCATGACTAAGTTGGTCTCCTTTCCCCTCGCTACTATGAAACTTCTGAGCCCAGCATCATTTGTCAAACGATGTAAAGTGATTATTTCCTGCGATTGTTCTATTTTCGTGTTTTTGCTCTGATTTTTGTCAAAGCCCCCGGTAGTTTAAGGTCCTTGCACACTAGCTCGATTGCTTAAGCTAGTTCCTATGTTGAAATCATTTGTGATTGTCTGACAACTATGACCGCTCACTACATTAATCAAAGCTTTTGCCCAGCTTAAGATCCCAACTAGTCCAATTCTAGTGCACTACCAAAAGCACATGCACAAAATTGATTTCCAAAATCAACTTTCTGGTAGTTATACCTTGCAAAGGTAAGATCACCAAAGGTAACATTGGATTATGTTCCATGGTGACTTCTTATATTATGTACAAAGGCACATATGACTCATCTTGACAAGTCCATGAAAATAATGTCACATTGGAGGTGATTTTGGTGAAGGCTTTTTGTCAAGCAAAGTAATCTTATTGTGAAAATACTTGGTTTTTTATTCAATCCCATGGAATTCCATTATTCCATGCAGTGGATTACACCTTATAGGACAAGGTTATGTGCAATGTGTAAAAAAAAGACAAATTTATATCACAAATTGTGTGAAGATGCAACAATATCTTTTGGTGACTTTTTTGTGAAATTACATAGCAAATCTATATAGATTTCATGTTGGTTTAGTATTTACATACATTGTGGGAGGGGGGTTGGTGCCAGGTGGTTGGCTTCTCAAGTCCAACACCTAAAACTGATGTTATTTGGTTATGTAGTTTTTCTTTTTTCTATAGGTCATGTTATTCTTTGAAAATTACTTTAATTATCCAAAACAAATGATATGAATGTGTTCAAATTAAGGTTTCCTAACATTTTGTCACATTTTGTGACCAATTTTTAGAGTTGTATAATTTTAGTTCTCTAAATTACACTGGTCTACACATGTAAATAGGCAGATGTGATTCAATTCTCACCAAGTTGTAATAAAAATAAAAATAAATTAAGGGCGATTGTTCAACTAGGGGTTTCTTAAATTTTTGTGGCATTCTGTGATCAATTTTTTGAGTTATGTAATTATTATTTTAAAAAAAAGTTCTCTAAATTTCATGGGTCTACATATTATGGTAGGTGCATGTGGTTCAATTTTCATCAAAATATAAAAAATTAAAAAAAATTATGGACAATTATTCAACTATGGTTTCTTAACATTTTGTGATCACTTTCAAAATTGTATATATTTTTTAATTTTTAATTTTCAGTGCTCTAAATTGTATGGGTCTATTTTTGTCGTTAGGAATGTGTGACTCAATTTTCACCAAATTATAATATAATTAAAAAATATATGAACAATTGTTCAACTAAAGGTTTCTTAATATTTTGTGGCATTTTTTGATCAATTTTCAAAGTTGGATAACTTTTGAGAATTGGGATTTCTTTATCAAAAGGGGCCCACCTAACCCTAACCCAAAATAAATATAGAAAAGAAAAGTCCTCTCTCTCACCTCCTCAAACAAAAGAAAAAAAGTTCACCCTTTCCCCACCCCAAATCATAAATAAAGAAATAATCAAAATTTCCTTAAACCCCAAAAGAAAAGGAAAACTCCAAGTTGGAAAAAATGGGAAAAGAAAATGTGCCCCCATACCCCCAGCCCCCAAAATCAGGGAAACCGAAGCAAGAAAAGGCAAGTCAAACTCTGGAGTTATTATTTTGTTTGGTTACAACTTTAGCAAGTTGGATTTTCCAAAATCTCATGTTTTACATGACTTTTTTTTTTTGAAGTTTGTAAAGGCTGGTTCCTCTTTCAAAGTGAGACTGTTTTGATCAAAGGAGGTTTAATGATTAAGTCAGGTCATACTTATACTTTGATATCAACAAAAATTGTCAGAAACACAGTTTTCCAAGGACCCACCTAATCCCTCCTCTTTGCATTGCAGGGATACCATGTGACTGAACAAGAAGTCAGTTGGATCTCTCTAATGTGAACACTACTTCATTTTAGGGTTTAGGTTTTTTGTTTTGAGCAGTCGTCAACTTTCTTCGTGCAGGCAGCGGAGTTTATATCATCACTATTTGTTAATGGTCGTGATGACTGCTTGGAAAAGATTTGTGAAATTTGGTAGGAAACTTTGTTTGTTTGTGTGTTATGTGAAACAAGTTGGCAACAAATGATGAATGGACAAGGGCACTGCAAGCATTGAATGGAGACGGGAGGTAGGATGTTGTTGGACGAAGACAAAAAGTGGAGCTTGAGGGCAAAGGAAATCAAGTTTGTTTTGTTGTTGAAACTGTTGCAGATTGTGTAGAAGGAGGAGCTTGTAGAAATCGATAGTTGTTGTTTGTTTTCCGTTGCGCCAGTGACTATGTCATGGTAGGCTGTGTATTCTTGCTAGAGTTAGGATTTATGAGGGGTTGATGTTGAGGGTTGATGACGCATAAAGGAGGTCTAAGCTGTAAAATTAAAAGCATGTAGAGAAGTGCATATGCATGGGACCTTGATGGAACCTTTCTTGAAATCGGGTAGTGCATACGTACAAGTGAGAGTGAAAAACCTAAGTGGGTATCCTTGGGTTGGGTGAAAGAGGAACAAAATGGGAGAGATTATAGAAAATATCCATAGACCCATATTTTGCACAAAATTTTGTTTTTCCTAAGTAGTTGCAAGCCAACTTGGCATATCTTACTCAGTTGTAGTTCGTACTCAGAAGTCAACTTGTTTCTAAAATTAGACCAAACATTTCTCTGCATTATTTCATGTGGTAAAAGGATGGATTAGTAATTCATAATAGACCAACTGAACATTGAGAGCACTGACTTCAAGCTAAAACCCATTAACTCATGCACTCACAATATGTGAATTTGTTCCTAACATCAGTTTGAAGGCTACTATTGTAGCATTTTAGGAAAAACTAATAGGTATGTGAAATCTGGAAATTCACATCGGTATGGAGAATCATGTATTGTTAAGACTACGGAACCAAGGTGTTGTGACATTGTCGATTTGGCAAGAAATGAGTTGCAAACATTGTTGCACGAAGTTAGGATTTGCAATCAAGAGATATTATTTTTACCCTTTTCTTTTTGGTTACAACCATACCTTAAGGTCGGTTTACACACTGACAAAATGAATGATTATTTTTTTTAAAAATTAATTCGTTTCAATAATTTGAAATTATTGAACTTTCCATTATCTATTATGGTATTGTCACATGAGTAGTGAAATTATTCAGAGGCAGCTGTGATAATCATGATGATTTTTCAACATGTCAACTTCATATTTTGACAAAAATTAATGTCACTATTTGGAGGATTATTTAAATGACAAAATTGACCTTAAGGTGAAGTAAGCATCCCACCCAACAAAGTATAACAATATTCATGAATGGTGATGTCCCATAAGAACTTGAATGAGCTCATGTAGTGTCAAAAGGCATCTTGTAAATCTAAAGTATAAGTATTTACTATCCCACAATGTGCATAAACATATTCTTGGCTATCCAAAGATCTTGGTTGACATTGGCAAAGCTCCAAAGTAGAATCTTGATTGAGCCTATAAAGAGGGCAAAATCTTTTTTCAAAGCTACTTCTAATGTCGCTTCTTCCCATGGGTTGGCAAGGAACCTTCTTAGACTTTGAGATTGAACAGCTTGTGAGCTTTTAAAATATCACTTATTAGAGGAATTTTCCAGGTGACCATGGCTTTGGGTCCTCCTTTCATCCCCTTCTCCCTATTTCATCTTCAAACCTTGCTATTTGCAAAGTGATTTTTTAAATATTGAATTCAAGTTGAAACTTAATATAAAAATATCTAATGTATGGGATTTGAAATAATTATGATAATAGTAAGCATAACATCAATAAAGATGTTAAGGGAAAAAAGAAGATTGAATGAAACTCAAATTATAAATTACCACTAAATTTTTGATAATATGAGTTTCAGTCATTTAAATGATTTTTTTATTATTTAAAAAAAATCTCACTCCCTTTAATGACCAAACTCGGATTTTTTTTTCTTCCCTTTATGGATATTTCTATTAAGTAGGGCCTGCCAAAGAAAAGACTTGATGTACCTACATCAAACCAAACTTAACCCAATCAACCTTAAGTGGTACCTACAAAAATTGAAGTCAACATAACATATATTGAAAATGAAAACATTCCATACGAATGGGAATTGGGAGATTGGCTTCTTGTTGTACTTGTCATAAGCAATTTGAAAGGGAAAAAAATAGCAAAAAATGTTTTTTTCTCACCAAAAGAATTGCAATGGGAAAAATAAATCTCCTTTAGATGGAAAAACAATGAAAAAAAATAGCCTATTAAATAATAAAATAAAAATACCTATGTCACTAAAATGAAGGGCTAGGGTGACCCAACACCTACGTTGGTACTTCACCTTTTTGAATGAGGCCTTTTAGAAACATTAAATTTGGATTTAGAGACCTTGATTTAATCTAATGGTGAAAATTTTATATTTTCAAAAAGAAACCCAATAAATGTATGTGTTTTTACTTTTTATCATTGTTTCATTGTAGGTGTGGTTCAATTAAGCCTTAAATGTGGGAAGAAAGAAATTTCAAAACTAATATTGTATCTAGTTTGGATGCTCGTGACTTTCACAAATGTTACAATTAAAAAAGGGAGAAAAAATCATCAAATGCATGTATGATGACTTCAAATGTTTGATGGTTTATATCAAATTTTTGTTTTTTGTTGTTTCATTTTTCTCATCACTATATTGACTTGTTTCAATTTTTCATGATCATATTAAATTATATCTATTCAATTTCTTATGACCATATTCAATTGTTGATTTAATATATCATTGAATTGGTGTTTTAATTCTCATGATCATAATCAATTGTTATTTCAATTCTCACATCAAAAACATAAACAATATTCAAAAACTTCACATCATAATACCATGGCCAGAAAAAGATACATAACAAGGTAGGTATGAACAACACATACATATAAACATCATTTTCATTATTATCTAGATTTTGTAAAAATAAAATAAGAGAACCACTTGCAAGTTTCATTGTAATGGAAAAAAAAATCCAATAAAAACCAATGGTTGGAACCATCATGTGGAAGACAAAAGGGAAGGCCAAAGAAAGGCCAAAAAACAAGGAGCCCATAGGAACCAAAGAAGGGAGAGAACTAACCCTACGTTGCAAATCATGAAATCTAATAATAATACGAGGCCTAAAATAAACATCTCTCACCAACACAATCTTCTTCTCTATACTAGAGGTTAAAACACATTGAGGAATAATATTAACACATTGCTTGAAAAATTGAATGTAAAAAGACAAGGATAAATGACCCATTGATCATCTATCATGAAAAAGACAAGCACATTCCTTGATGGAATGATCCATATCACGCCCAAGTGTGCCATGTACCTTCATAGCCATCGGAATAAAATGGTGCCCTTCATGAAGCTTTCTATATTTGCGGATCTTCGCAATGGTGCTAAGTTCCACAACTACATGTGTTGGTTGACTAATGACATTTGTAACCACCATCTTTCATGTTGGGTCCGTAACCACCACATTGGCAACAACGACCTAGTCCTGATGAATCATGTAGATATCAGCTCATAATGAAACTTTTGATGTGAGGGCGTACCACCACTCTCTCCATACATCGTGCCCACTCTTTGAGATGAAGGTGTACATGACATTTCTGATGGTGTGATGTGTGGCTATCTATTGACCTCCGAATGGACAACATGGTAGATGCATCCCAAATGTGTTTACCCATGTCCACACTCATAGATGAAAAGATTAGATGTCAAAGGCTAACTCAAACTGAGACAAAAATCTAATGTTGAGGTGAAAATATAATGTGTGATGTGGAATGAACAAATAGATGGCCTAACAATCAACCATAGCCCCACCCCCTTGTCCAAACAAAAGCAAATGTAAGCTTTGGGTGCTAAGGAAATGGAGTCATCTTCCAAAATAGACCCAAAAGATGTGTCATGATGGATGTCCATCAAAGATGCATACAAACTTGGGGTGTTAGTAATTGCTAAACTTTCAAAAGAAAGTTCCATTTATCTAGCTGTGAAAGCAAGGTTATTCTGAGTTGCACAAAAGCATGACTAAAGGAGGTGTGAACCCCTTTCAACTTGAAAAACATATTCCTTTAAAATGGGTTTATCAAAAATACGAAATTTGGAACATAGATACAGAGCTACCAAAGCCCAACTCCCTAGAAAAGCATATGGGGCACAATCCTCCATAGATAAAAAGCCTATACCACCAAAGAAGATTGGAAGTTAGGCATGACACCCCACTAAAGTCCCTAAATAGATGCCCATGACTTTGGTCCCATAATGTCCTCACATACTTGTATAACTTTTTTATCAAAACTTGCCAAAAAAAATAAGGGAAAAAAAAGAGTTTCAATGAGATACGAAGTTGAAATTGGAAACTTTAGATGTTTTGACATGAATGTCATTATGTGGAATAAATTGGAGAATATGGATTATAAGGCAATGTTTGAAGTGTGACACAACATGAAAAATTGTAAAAATTTCAAACTATTTTTTCAATTTTGTTAATTTAATATGCTTTGTGGTGGTTTTTTTCAATTTTATGATGTAACCAAATACATAATCATCAACAAAAAGATTTTAAATAAGGCTATAGGCCAAACATGAATTGTTTTTAAAAAAATCATTCCATATTTTTGCTAATTGATGGAACCTATTGTAAAAATCTCATGATTTGATTTTTTTTTTCAAAATTTGGCAAGTTAGGGCCATTTTTCTAGAAAAATCCTTTGAAAATGTGAAATTTTCATAATTTTAGGTTGGAAAAATGCAAAAAGTTGCCCAAAAAAAAACATGGTTGCTTTTGTGATCACTTTTTGATGTGAATGTTCAAATTTTTGTCAATTCATCATGTGAAATGCATTTGTTAAAACTATTGATCACACTAAAATATTAATTGAAAACTAAGTTATTACAAATTTTGTAAACTTGTCAAAATACACCATTGGTTGGGATGTGCCTAAAATATATATATAAAGAGAAATTAGGTTAGGTTTTCTTCTAGTTTTGCCCATAGGGAAATGACTACCATAGTCTTTTATTGAATTAACTTATTTGGTAGTTACTTTGGCACATGGATTTTAAAATTTTGGACCTTTCAATATCTAAGGTTCATATATAATATTATTAATAAGAAAAAAAAGTTGTGTCTTATGCATGTAGGTGTCCAATTTGTCTATGGAGTGTCAATTTGAAAAAATGAAACTACAAATTTGGGTTCAAATCCAATAAAGAACCTTTTCAAATGCAAGAAGTGCAATTTTTTTAGAAAGTAGGATTGTTGATTTGAATTTTTTTTAAAAATAAATCAACCTAATAGAGATACTCTAGGTATTGATGTTGTGTTTCCTTTACAAATATTTCTAATGGGCTGAAATATTTTCAAAAATTCAAAAATGTTCATGTACCATAATATGCATTGGCATAAGGTTTGTGGATAAATCTTTTGCTTGAACTTGACACAATGTGTGCATGACATGTCAAATATTATATGTGTATATGATGGATGGCCATATTTCATTGAAGTGCATTCATCTAGATGAAAAGTTCTAATCCCTAAGGGAAGTTTTTAGTTTGAAGTTTGAAACTACCATAAAGGGCATGTGCATCCTATAATAATATGTAGTGTGTTTGGTTGGTTATGGTTTAGAAATTATGGAACTTAAAAAAGTTGAATCTTATACAAGTTAGACATGTTATCTTTTGCAACCAAAGGCAATTAGATGAGTCTTCAAAATGAGAAACTATTGTGCCAATGTATATATATAGAAGAAGAATTAGTAGCCCAAAAACAATTTCCTACTTTGTAGGAATGCATTGCAATTTGCAACAAATAATTGGAAATATGATTATAGGATTCACTTAATGTGTTTCAATATCTATAAATTAAAAAATGTTGTTTGTTTTGTTTGTCACATTGAAATCTCCCAAACCACAACACCAACATCATGTTTTTGATATTCTTAAAAGCCCTTGATGAATAGGGGTGCACTGAGGTAATTTGAGGAATGTTTAAACCTATTGTGCAAGAATGATTGAATATTGAACAATTTTTTTATAATTAATTTCTTAAAAAGGAAAATCAGAGAATGATTTTGGCACTATTGAAAAAGCTTTGATGAGTGGGATTTCTTAAAGGTAATTTTGTAAAATTTAAACCTAATGTGAGAAAGATAGTGAATTTCAAATTATTTTCATCAATTTGGAAATCAGTTTATAACATATATTTCACAATAGAGCTCTATCATCAAGGTATTGTTCACACTTTGGCTGGTGGCACAAGCCACATTAATATGTACCAATCTATATATTTAGGATTGTAATTTGTTTGTCATGTTAGGATCTCCCAAACCATTATGCCCTGCCCATCATGCTTTTAGTTCCATTGGAAAGCCCTTTATGAGTAAGAGTGCACCAAGCTCTTTTGGAAGTGTTTAGACCTAAGGTGTACAAATTATTATGTATTGAGCAATTTTGTCAAAAACAATTCAAAAAAATCAAAACTTAATATTTTAGTGGAATTTGAATGCACTTTTGATACTCTTTGAAAAGTGCTCAACAAATGGGGGTTAATGAAGGTAATTTTATAATTTTTAAGCCTAAGGTGCAAGAGATAATGAATTTTGAATAATTTTTGTCATACAAAATTTAACAAAATTACAAAAATTGAAATTAAAAGGAGAATTTAATTGAGTAATGAGTTCAGAATTGTGCCAATGACACACACCACACTAATATACATTAATGATTTAGTGGGATGAATCAATCACTATCCTTGACATCTTTTATGTCTATATATGTATAATTACTTTATTACATTACAAATATTTTTTGAAAAAAATCCAAATTGGTATGCCAAAATGGATGGATGGAAAATCATTAGGTCAACTCTTATACAAAAGTTTGAGACTACATTTACACAAATGATGTGTAGGAAATGTAAGCAAGATGGGATGAAATTGTGATGTTCCCTTAACCATGGGTTGGTGTCCATGGCATGAAAAGAAAGAGAGGAAACAGCACTATATTTTGCAAGACTACATCCCCACCAATTAATGAACAGAAGTCCAAACATCTATCTTTCCTTTCATCTCCTTGGACTGACTACCTATAGGATGAAGAGGAGACGATATAGTGTGGAGGCATGTGCAATGGATATTTGTGTGTAATATTTTTGGTATAAATTCCTTGGAGTTTGGAGTTGGAGAGTCTGGAGTCTGGACCCACCAAATTACACTAATGCCATATTCCCATTTGGATTGTTGACTTGGGTCATGGATTTAGGTTTAGGGTTTAGGGTTCCACAAACTTGGAGTGCATAACTCTGGAGTTTGACTTGTCTAGCGTCTACACTCTCCACTGTGAATGAAAATAAAATCTACTGCGCATGAAATCCTATCAAATATACCTGGACACTCCACCAAGATAAAATACCTTGGGTTTTGATTTGGTTGGATCCCTTGGTATGTAGCCAAAAGTTGGCATTCTTTGATTTTGGCAATGGATTGGATTCTTTGTTCATACTTTTTTTAAAGTAGGTACAATGTTTGTTTGTGTCCCCCAGAGAAAAAAATAATTAAATGGTAATGACAAAGTTATGTGCACAATAGAAACCAAATTTTCAAAGAAAATTGAACTAATTATAGGAGATTTTAGTATGTGAAATGTTTTCTGAACCTTTTGTTTGGCAATTTTCAACCCACCCAAAAAAAGGGAAAAACAAATTTAAAGAAAAAAAATCACCATTTAAAATCCGAATTTTTCCTAAGTCTATTTACTAAAAAAATATTTATCAAAAAAACCATTTAAAAAAATAATAATTCTAAGTCTACAGAGAAATCCCAGCGGGGAGGGCGGCCAACAGCCGCATCATATCCTAAAAGTCTACTGGAGACCACAAAAATAGAAAGGCCTCTGGACAAGAGGGAATTAGGCTCTACGTGTGAACATGCGTCCGAATCAGGCCTGCAGTGATTTGCCGCCAGGTGGTAGGGTAGTGGAATAGAACGACAACTGGCAGGTGGTGATAGGTTGACGTGTACTGCGGGTCCGCCACCGGCTGTTCATCGTCTATAAGTATGCGAGAAGCATGGTCAACCCCGGCACTTGCTGCTCGCAGACCTGTTGATGCAGGAGGTGATGGAATTCACAGGAGGAGGATGATGTCCATGATCTCCATCTCCATGGTTTCTCCTACAAAATTTCTCGCTTAAAAGTAACTTGCGAAAATTTGAGTTCTCTCTGTCGCCTCGAGGATTGTGCACATTTGTATCCAGCTCTGTTTTTAGTGCAAGCTCTCTGTTTTTGTTTATATGATCTTTGGCAGATTCGCTGGAGTCGTGATTTTAGTTTTTTGGGTGAGTTGCTTGTGAGCCTGTGTGTGTGTGTGTGTGTGTTTTGTTTCTGGGGGTGTAAATTTTCATGTGTTCAGTGAAGTGATGGAGTGGAGTGGAGTGGAGCTTGCTTGATCAATTCGGTGGAAGATGAATCTGTGAATATGAAAAAGAGTGGAAACCTCTGACGAACTCAAGTTGAATTTAATACAAAACATAGGGAGAGCTCTCCAAGGGAATCGTGGGACTAATATTTCAATGTTATATTCTAATTTTCTCATTGTGAAACGAACCATTTCATGTTTGCATAGGGGAAACTAAAATTCAAGTTCTTCTTGATGGTCCCACAGGGTATGCTGAGCTAGAGCTCCAACTGATGCTCGAGAGAATTTGCAACTTTCTTAAAATTCTTGGTTTTGGTATATACATATATGTATATATATCCACACCAAAAACACCAAATACAAGCTTCTTGAAGACGCGAGCGAGCGTAATTCTCATATATGTGTACAAGCGAAAGGGTCGGTTAGAAGAGATAAATGTATCCTCCTGGATGGGGAATTGTTTTGAGGAAGTTTTTTGGTATATTGTTGCAGATGATGATCAGGAGCAGCTGAGTTTGAAAGCTTTGGAGTTTGACACTGAGGTTTGAAATAGAAGAGTACTAGTATTCCACGACGCACCACGCGCGGTTGTGAGAAGATGGAAAATTTGTCTTATGACTCACTACCGACGTTTCTGGATGCACACAATGTACAAATTGTCGGCAGGGGGGAAGAGATCGTGGTATTTGGTCACGGATTCGGTACGGATCAATCCGTGTGGAGGCATGTAGTGCCGCACCTGGAGGAGGATTACCGTGTGATTCTGTATGACATGATGGGTGCGGGGACGACCGACCCCGAGTACTTCAGCGTCCTCAGATACTCGACGCTGCATGGCTACGCCGATGATCTGCTTACCATCCTGGATGAGCTCGACGTCGAGTCTTGTATCTATGTGGGTCATTCGGTTTGTGGTATGGTCGGCTGTCTTGCATCCATCGAGCGGCCGTTCCTCTTTTCCAAGATCATTATGCTGTCCGCTTCTCCAAGGTACAGTCTGCATCTTGTGTGCATGGTCCTATTTTTCTCTACACTAGATTGAATTTTTCTGACAGTATTTCTTCTACTTCTTCTGTGCACATGGGGAAATTTCCTGAGTATGCCATCACACTTTTGCCTGCAATGGTTGAGGTTGCCATCCAGGATGATTTTTTCCAAGAATGGAAGAAATCACTTTGATGCTTGTTGTGGTGGTGATGGTCCAGGTATCTAAATGACATTGGGTACTTCGGGGGGTTTGAACAAGAGGATCTGAACCAGCTCTTCGAAGCAATGCAATCCAACTTCAAGGCATGGGTATCAGGCTTCGCACCCCTGGCTGTAGGGGCAGATATAGATTCCACGGCAGTTCAGGAGTTTTCTCGAACTTTGTTCAACATCCGACCAGACATAGCTTTCAATATGGCCAAGACCATCTTCCAAATTGACATGCGCTGCATTTTGCCACAGGTAAAGCTCTCCAAACCGAAAACAAAAACAACGCAGGAGTCGTCGTTTGCGTCTAGACAATATAGTTGCTTGAAAGCATATCAGCATCCATGATGCAAAGCTTGCGGCATATCTACTGCGAACCCTAGTGAAAAATCTAACACACGCCCTACTATGCAGGTGATTGTACCTTGCCATATTCTGCAGAGTAACAACGATCTAGCAGTGCCTGTGGTTGTGTCGGATTACCTCCATCACGCACTAGGAGGTCCCACGGTAGTTGAGATTCTCCAGTCCGAAGGTCACTTGCCGCAACTCAGTTCCCCAGAAGTTGTCATACCTGTATTGAAGCGTCACCTTGCTGTGACCAGGAGTATCCAAGTTCAGTAATCTTGGAGTTCAAGGCCAGCAACAGGAAAAAAAGCCTCTCTGATCGCTGCAGCAGATTCAACTGCATGCACTTCAGATACCTGGCAGCAGCAGCAGCAGCAGAGGAAAAGGGAGGAGTCTTGTAAAAGTGTTTAGGGTTGACAAGCTTCATCTTCACAAGCTGAATTTCTCAGAAGCAAGCGGAGTATTGGGAAGCAGGCAAGGAGTTGTTGTCAGTAGAGGGGGTTGAAATCTTCAAGCCCTCCTTCACTCAAATTGGGCTTTGGGTTGTGGCACTAGTTATATCTATCTCAGACTGCCAAAAGAATGGAAAGAAGCGTGAAGGGGGAGGGGATTACCTGTTAACAGTAAGTCTGGTTTTTTCTGGAGTTGTGCTTCTTCTCTCTTCTTGATTTGAAGTCAAGTCAGCCAGTGATGAAGAAGAATTTCTGGTTTCAAGCAAATTTGCAACTGAAGGAAAAAACCACATGGTGGAGGGGTGTGATTGGAGATCACTATTTATGTTTGTGATAGATAGTTATGATGCATAAAGAGTAAGTATTGCACCTCAGTTTCAGAGTCTTAAGAGTTCTTCAGTAGGAGACCTGCATATAAAAGAGATTGCAGAACTTGGGGGGCAGCTCAACAGCTTCATGTCATGGTGCAAGAGATTTCTTTTTTGAGCACAGAAAGGCACATAGTGAAACATATATGTGCATTGATCATCTGTCAAAGCTGTTATTGATGATGGAAAAATTCTGAAAGGCTATGCAACTCATGGTGGCATTGAGAAGATCAGGTTGTGGGTTTCATGGAACCAGTTGAGCCAGGACATATCAGGATCAGCTGGATGTACACACACACACATATATACCCATGCCAGAAGATCTTCAAACCCTATTTGCAACCAAAATCAATGCAGCAGCAGCAGGCTGTGACTTCTGTGATATCAGTGTATTGGAGTAGAATTGTGTGGTTCTGGCTACAGTGGTTTATGTATATTCAGCATTGTTCATACTTGCAATTTGTCTCCAGAGTGGCTTCTTCTGTATGAATACTTGGTATACCACTGGAAAGTGGAATGAAATAGAGCTTAATTCTTGCTCACAAGCTTCTCATAGCTTGAATGAGGATATTGGATTGACAATTGTTTTTAGCTTGGCTTCTCTTGAGTGCTATTCAATATCCTGACTTAGTCTTCCTGTTGCTTCTGGAAATGCAACAGAAACTCAAGATGCAGATTCTGTATAATGGTTTGCCCAGACTTTGGACTAATTATTATATACTTATCTACTACACCCACAGTCAGGAGCTGATGAAGCCAGTGGGTAGTCATGGCAGCTTGTCACTGCAATTTGTGATGTCAAAGTTTATGGTCTGACTCTATTTGTGTACAGGACTCTTCTCATAAGGTTAAGATTGCACTCCATTGTATTGTTGCCTTCAAATTGTTGTTGTGGAGATTTCTCTGCATTGCAATGATATATAGTGGGAATTGAAAACGAAGAAGCTTTTGCAAGTCTTTCCCTTCTAAACTGCTGTAAGATTGGGCATATGTACTTCAAAGCAGATTCCCGAATGTGCAAATTGAATCTAGCAGTGTATCTACGATTGCATCTTGCTCTCTCTCTTGCAGCTCTGCACATATGGATCAGAGCCCACAGTTTCTCTCTGTTCTGTGGAGCTCAGATTTGCAGAGAACCTCACGGAAATCTGCCTACAGTTTCATAACAAGCGAACTCGAGGAGAGAAAAACAGGACAGTATTCTTCTAACTACCTAACCGTTTTGTGTTTGTATGGAACGTCCTCAATGGCGGAACGCTCTCTCTCTCTGGCTTTTCTGAATCAACGTTGTTTTGTCCTTGCTCTGTTCGATTTTGCTGACAATAATATTCTGCGTCGATTCTTCTTGATACTTTGCTGATGATGATACATAGAAGCACCAATAGTGTCAATGCTCTTCTGAAACACGGCATTTGCATGGAAAGCTTGTGCACGGAGTTTTTCCTTTTGAATGCACTATTGGGGAGGACTGTGCGATGTGTACCTATTTAGAAAACGAAGTGCACTAGGGCAAAAGGCGCAGATTTGCACAAGTTTCGGTAGGGAGTTATTGTGATGATGATGGTGATGGTGCTGGCAGTTCCTTTCTTCTGCCTCCAGCTGACTTTTATCTACCAAAACCTGTCAAATGTTTGCTCTGAATTCAAGTTCCACAAATGGAAAAACAAATGTTTGCTCTGAATTCTAGATGCATCCAGAGAACTTTTTGTCAGAGGAATTTGGGGCAACTGTTGCATGGAGATGTGGAAGAGAGGCTTGGAATTCAGGATGCTAGGAGATGTGGAGCGTCACCTCCAACGCTCAACCCTAATTTCCTTCAGCAGAACATTCCACTGGCTTATCAAGTAAGTTGCCGCTTAGTCGTTGTCTTCTTCTTCTTCACTCTGTGTGCCTGTAATCACCTTCTTCCGGTCCCCCTGCCCATCTCGTCCAATTTGCATTCCTGTTGCACTAAATTGTTGTCCACACGAGACAGATTGCCATATGATTTGTTTATCATCTTCAGCACTTCCACAGCTATATTTGTTCGTGTGTGCAAAGAGCATCACAAAGAGATTGTGTATTTTTTCATCTTCTGTTGGTTTACTGTTGTACTACTTGAGTTCTGCAGTCTTGGGCTCCCTTGTAGAGGGGAGGTTGAAGACTTTTGCTGGAGGTTTCTGAGTTTATTCAAAGCCAGTGTTTTCAGTATGTTGGTCACAAGAAGGAAGAGTGTTCATTTGCAAGAGAGATGCAGTGTTTGAGTTTAACACAAAGTATGGAGTCATCTATAACCAAAATGAGGAGAAGGAAATTGTCTCTGTGCTGGAGTGCCATTGCCTATACCAGACATTAATTTTTCAGGTGCTCAAACCTTTACACATGTCTTGGGGATTGGGCATACATTGAGAGTTCTAGGATGATATAATTCTGGATATTTTGCTGTGATTCTGTAGAAAATTTGAAGGTCATTCTCACTGAATTCCTCATGTTAATGGCTTTATGTGTTTTACTATGTATCTAGTATCTACTATGTATGTGGGTTACATAGTATATAGGTGTTGAATATGGAGGATGGGCTGCTACATAAAAACAAGACTAAAGCTTACCTGAAATGTGGGTAGTGCAACTCAAGACAGTGGGATGTGCAGGTTTTGCATCAGATGAAGCAGCTAAAAAGCACCAGATGCTAATGAAGCTGGCTGTTTGTGACTCGTTGTGCACTATGAGAAAGGTTTGTCACACCCTCCTCATTGAGAGAATACTTTTAAAAACCTTCTCCATAACTATAACCTTTATGCGAGGCACAAGTACACTACATGTATTGCAAAGTCTCTACTGCTATGTAGTACAGGGCCATTACCAGTGCTGAATTGTAACCAATCTGAAATGGCACATTGCTGACAAAAGTTACATTTTGCTTGGTACAGGGGAATGAATTTGCTGGCCGCTGAGATCTGATGGGAAAACTTGCAGAATGCCACTTCTGGAGAAGGAAGGTCAGTATTTACTTGGAGGGTTCTGTTTCTCTAGGTTTTGTTATCTGAGTCATGAATTGGTGCAAAGTGAGCATAGATTATCACACATGGTGAAAGCACCATGTCAATTGGAGACTGAATTGAATTGTCCAACATACAATGTCTCTTTTGTTGTAGGAAGATGACTGGTGTGACAATGAACCTAGAGAAATCCCTGCATGTTGTGCAAAAGCACTTCCACGTCAAATTTTCAATGGATGGAGGGGTTACCCTTGGCATCATCCCAACTATGATAGACGAAGTGTTTGTAAGGGCTTTTCTGTGGGAAGAACGCCAGGTGGTGTCTTCCCAGGTGGTATCCCCCTCTGTGACAGGGCTGCTTGTCCATGCAAGGCTTTGAAAGATGGCCACTTTGCACATTGCCTTTCTGAGGAAAACCATATAGCAGATGCATATTGCAGATCAAGACATAGCTTTCAACTGTTTCGGCGTACAGCAACTAAGACAAGGCCCTATCCTGTTTATGTGAAGCTAGCTGGCTGTGGATGGTTGTCTGCAAATGAAAAAATGACGGACAAGAGGTCACAGGAAACTTCAGGTAGGATGAGTTCCCCAGAAACTTCAGAGGGCATATCTCAGCATATCTGCAAGTGCAGTATTGCAAAAGGTGTTGCTGTCCCAACCCTGAAGAATAGAAGTCAGACTCCACAGCAGAGTCCATGCAGCAGGGGCTCACAACGTAGTCATTGGAAAGGGCAAGTATCAAGAGACATTTGCCAGGGTTTGGATGACAATATGGGCAAGGATTGTGATCTGAAAAGATCAGAAAGGCATGTACTTCTTGAGTCATCTGCAAATGTACAGTCTTCCAGATGGACATGTCATCCACTCTTCTGTGATAGCTGCTGTTCTGCCACAAATCTTTCTCCTCCACAGACAAGAGACGGGGCTGGAATGTTAGCATGTGGTCCCCGGTGCCCATGCAAGGCATTATTACCACGGACAAAATCACTTGCCAAAGGTCCTGCTGCAGAACAAATACAGTCTTGGCAAAAAGCCAGATTGCAGGCAAGAAAAACAAGGTCACAGCACAGGGACCTGGATGTCTGGGACTGCGCAACACACTCACACCCATCATCACCAGGTAGGAGAATTTTGCGTTGTCCTGAAGCCATACATACAAGAAAGAAACACAAAGCTCCACAATGCAAAGAGCACAAGGATTGTGATCAAAACCCCAGGATGTTTGACAATGATGATGTGTATTTGCCTAGTCCACGGCTTATCACATGTGCACAACATATGGATAAATTATGCGTGTCAAGAGGGTGCTCTCCTTTCTACTCCTGCATGAACAAGGGTAATGTGTCCTCTCTGCAATCAATGGAGTGTGGTGATGTGCCCTGCTCAAGAACTAGCTCCCATTCATCAGCTCTTTCATCTAATCCTGTCTCACAACCTTGTTCAAGACCTATCTCTCCTCCATGCCCCAGAAGTATCTCCCCTATCTTAGCTCCTTGCTCCAGACAAATCAGCTCCCCTTGTCACTCAAGATGGACCTCCCCTCCCCAGTTAAATCATGTCTCCTCTGCTCGCTCAAAATCCAACTTTCCTTGCTCAAGGTCTGTCTCCCCTCCTCATTCAAGACCTGATTCCCCTCATCACTCAAGATGGACCTCCCCTCCCCACTCAAGCCATGTCTCCACTGGTCACTCAAAATCCAACTTTTCTCACTCAAGGGCTGTCTCCCCTCTGCATTCAAGACCTCGCTCCCCTTGTCCTTGCTCAAGACCTGTCTCCCCTCGACATTCAAGCCCTCTTCCCCCTAGTCCTTGCCAAAGGTCCATCTCCCCACCTTGCTCAAGACCTATCTGCACTCCTTGCTTGTCACCTTGCTCCAATTCTTTCAGGAGACCTATCTCTCCTTGCTCCAGGTCTATCTCCCCTACAAGCCCAAAGTCTATTGTCCCATGTAAATCCCATTCTGTGAGCAAAATAGATGCTAATTCTCATTCCTCCCAAGACCCTTCATGCAGTTGTAAGCTGTACAATCCTTGCCGGGATTGCAACTGTCACAGAGTATGGACAACAGATCATGGCCGTCCAGTGCCCTGTTCAAATGCAACTCTGTGTCGAAACTGCCCTTGTCACAAAAGGAAGCTGCGCTCTTCTTGTTGGAGGAGGAAATATCCCAATGCCAAGAGACAGGGATCTCCGAAACGCAGAGGTATCGATAATCCCTGTAAGAAAACTTGGGATAACAGATCTATGGACGATGTGGAACTGCCTTCTCCAACATGTAAAACTTCTCCTTGTGTATTTTCTCCTCAGCCATGCTCCTCACCATCCCAATTGGGACCCAGCTTGTCAACTACTGTGAACTGTGACAGCCATAAAGAAGCCCCAGGGATTGGCAACCATGTCAATTTGTCAAGAGAGACATGCTATCAAGCAAGTCCAGTGGCAACCACTTCAGGCTCCCTCAGCCAACAATGTCTGAACTGTGACTGCCACAAAAATGCTGTGGGGATCTTCAGCAACACCAATCCTAACTTGTCAAGAGAGACATGTTATCAGGCAAGTCCAGTGGCATCCACTTCAGGTTCAATGAACTGGAATCCTAGCTCTGCTCCTTTAGTTTATGGTGGAAGCCCACCATGGCCTCCACTCTGCTGTACCCTACGGTGCACAGATTGTACCCCAAGTTGTGTCTCTTCAAGGACAGCCAACCCTGCAGTAGATCAGAACCATCATTTCAAAGGGAAGTGTCACAATCAAGCTAAACCAGCAACATTGCCCAGCAGCCTAAAACTCCTGAAAGCTGGAGCAAAGCCACCAAATAGTATTTGTAATACACCTCAGCATAAAGGACTCACTTTGTCACCAATGACTCCACCCCACAATTGCTGTTGTGGGATGTGTGAAGGCACAGATACATTTGTTCGCATCAAAATGATGTGCAGAACTTGCTGTTGTGTCCATTCCTGTTGTTGTGGAAACTGCCCTTGCTCCAACCCTTACTGTTCTGCTTTCCCAAAGAAGCATCCACATCCTTACCCCATCAGGTAAGGCCCTAGCATTGTGGTTATCAAGCTCTTACAGTCAGTGAGAAGTGTATGCATTGCTGCTTGAAGGTGAGTCCAGCTTACAACTGCCAGTTCCAATGATGATCCCAAGGGTCTGAAGCAGCATCAAATGGTTGGCAGCTGTTACCTTCAGCTGCTGGTACTGTGAGTGGAGAAGCTTGCAGCCTATGGAGGTAGCTGTCCTAGAGCTCTGCCTGTCAAACTGTTTTCTATCCAATTTGGGAGTGATCTTGTGATTCACTCAGCAGAATTTTGCAAGTTTGCTTCAGAGCAATTTTGATGAGATTGCTGTACAACTCAGCCCTTTGACAAGGAGCTGTCTATGCTTTTGCTGCTTACTTGGAAGTAAGAAGAAATTTAGCACATTCTTCAGGCATTTGTGTTGCTGCTCAGTCAACAGACTGATGAGAGAACCAGTAGTTTCTGAACCAGATACAGGTTTGTAGGTTGTTTCTTCAATCTTACAGTGTTCATACATTTGGCCAAAGATTTCCCAAGGTCGATCTTATTACAACAAATGTGGGCATAGTGGATAGATACATACAACTGGTGTTCTGAGTATTTGAAAATCTACTCAGTGTTACTTGGCTGACTTGGGAGAAGAACCAGAAGATTCAATGGATTTCGGAACAGCTTTGAACTGTTTGACTCCTGGTGGTTCTTTGGGTATTGACAAGGTTGCTCTTGGGTGGTGGATCTTGCATGCCAGTGATGAAGCTTCACAAATGGCTAAAGCTCAGTTACTGCAGTACCGAACCTGTGAAGCTCTGATAGGAGTATTGTCAAGTTCTTCAGCTGGGATTGCTGTGGATGAGCACCTCAGGTTCTTCCATTGTTTGATCTGTATATCCAGAGATGACCCGAACATTGATACTGTCCAGTATCAGAGCTTAATAAGCTTCACAGAATCTGTGAAACCATAGGGTCTACATACCATCACAGGACTTGTAGAATCTTATGTTTAAACCTTACATAACATATCACATCATGTGAGATTTGATTCCATTTCTTGATTTGAAATGTGGAACATCATGGAATGTCGAACGTGATAAACTGTGTGAACTTTGAAACCCAAATATGCATGTCACCTAATTATTAGACCCTGGCAAGCTATTTTTCTCATGAGGTTTCCATGCCAAAGGTGTGATTAAAGGCCAGAGTTTGGCAGGAATTGTCATTGCGTGTACCCTCTTTATCACCAAATTCTAAGCAAATATTTCTCCTCAACAAACAGAAGACCAAAAAACCAGAAGCTGTAATGACTAAAGAAGGTAATAAAACATTGTTTTTGTAAACCAGTGGAATTATATATTAAATTTGAAGTCTTCAATGCCATTCAATGACATTTTGCCCTTCCAGTGGAGAACAAAAAATTGTAGGACCGTTCACATGTGAAAGGCAACTGTTTTTCCAAACTTTCAACGTGGAGGGCACAAGTAGGATAAAAATTCCACTTAGTTTTATTGCTTAAACAGTATGGTTATAAATTGAAATAAAGGCCCAATCCTCTACAGACGAGAATCTATACAGTCCTCCCTTTGGGTTACTACTGCATGGGAGGATTAGGCCATGGTAGGATTCTTGGTGAAACTGTTGGTAAGCATTTTGTACACTTGAGGAATTTATAGCACTTGGAAAATGTTTCACTTATATTCAGTTTTTCAGTCAAAAGTGCTTAGAAGCTACGTGATTTTTTCATAAAATTTTAGTATACTGCCAGACAATGTTTCTTTTTTTTAATTCTCTTTTTTCAAGTTTGTGAAGTTGGTGGGTTGGTCATTATCCACAAGAGGAAGAGGACTTAGTCAAATTTCACTACATGTCCTAGAGGAAAGTAGAAAAATTTAGCCTTTAGAATTGCTCCAACATTTTGGTGACATGTTGGAACCAATTGTCTAAATATGGCAACTTCATTTTTTTTCTTCTCATAATGTGGTGATTTTGAGTCATTTTTTCCCATAAGAAAAAAAACTCTTTGTATCATTTGTGCCTCCATTTTCTCCTGGCCAAGTTGCAAATTTTTACTCAAATAAAAACATTGGTGTTAACTCCATTAAAGAGGTCATATTTCTTTGTTTCTTTGAAGGGCAAACTTTTGAACAATCTATAAATGAGAAGGGCATTATTGTGGGCAGTCTTTCAATGTGAAGGACAACAGTTGGAACACATACTTACAATATGTAGTTATTATGGAATTCCATAATGCAAAAGTATAATTAGTTAAATAGACCAAGAATTCTACATAGTAAATTGAAATTGGTCTATGGGTAGTCAATTTTATCATGATCATGATTTACTTAGTGATATGCAGAGGTTTTACATTAAAAGTTTGATGGGTCCAGAACCTACTTCGATGTAAAAAATCATACTCAAAAGAAAAAGTTTGATCATGGCTCATAGTGAACAATAGTGATATGCTTAACACATGCAAGTCGAACATTGTCTTTAAATTAGAAAAGGAAGCAAAGTAATGAATGGTGCATAACACGAAAGCATTTGCCAAATAGTTTGGGCCAAATACTAAATAAAGAAAAGCTAAAAAGCGTTGTTTGATGAGACCATTTATTAAGTAGTTGATTAGGTAAAGGCTAACCAAGCCTACGATGTTTAGTTGGTCTTTTTGGATGATCAACCACATTGGGATCAAGACATAGCCCTATGAGAGGCAACAACAATGGGAAATCTTGGACAATGGGTGAAAGCTTAATCTGGCAATATGGCATGAGTGAAAAAAGGCAATGTAGCTTGTAAAGCTCTTTCATCGAATATTTCACCTTATGTTATTATTGACAATTCTAGGTTATTGTAGGCTATTTCATTTTAAGTTATTTTTGTCTATTATAAATTATTTCACTTTAAATTATTTTTGGCAATCTTAAACAATTTTAATATATGACTATTAGTTGTTATTTTATTGGGGATATTGGTGGTTATTAATGGTTATTTTATTAATGGTTATTAATGGCTATTAATGGTTATTATATTAATGGCTATTGGTGGCTATTAATGATTATTTTATTAATGGATATTGGTGGTTATTCTATTAATGGTTATTGGTAAATATTTTATTGGTGGATATTTTATTGGTGGACATTAGTGGTAATTACTGGCTATTATATTAATAGTTATTAGTGGATATTTTATTAATGGATATTGGTGGTTATTAATGTTATTATATTAGTGGCTATTCTATTAATGGTTATTGGTGGTTGTTCCATTATAAGCCATTGGTGGTTATTCCATTATAAGCCATTGATGGTTATTTTATTGGTGCTTATTAATTGTTATTTTATTATTGGTTATTGGTGGTTATTATATTATAAGTTATTGTTGGTTATTATATGTTATATTATGATTATTGGTGATTATTTTATTATAAATTATTGTTGGATATCATAGCCTATTGATAGTTATTATATTATAGGGCTTTTTTTAAAAAATCATAGGTTATTATTTTCTATTTTAAGTTATTTTAGCTTAAGTCATTATATTTTATTTTAGATTATTTTAAGTTATTATATTTTAAATAAAATAATTTATAGTAACATAAAGTAGAATGACCTTCAATAACTTAAAATATAACTTGAAATAACATATATTAATTTTAAATAAAATAACCTAAGGTATAGCCTAAGGTTAGTTGAATAATTTAATTTAGAATAACTTTTAAAATTATAATAAGCTAGTTAAAATACCTTAAGGTAAAATAACGTATAATAATTTAAGGTACAATAATTATAATAACCTATAATGAGTTATAATAACATAAGGTATGAGTTAAAATAACTAAAATAATTTAAAATAATATATTGTATATCATAAAGTAACATATATATGATTTTTTAAAAACATAGAGATAAACCTATTTACTACAATAAATCATAATAATGAATTATGTTAACTAGTATTAAAACATGATGTTTACATAGTGATATTATAATGAAATAACTTTCACCAGGGTGAAATCAGTAAAATGCAATGAAATTATTTCATTTATAGGGTGAAATCACTAAATTGTGATGAATTTATTTCACCTTTAAGGTCCCATAGTGATTTAGGCTAATAAACAACCCCCCACTTTTGTAGTAATGAACATGCATCTTGTTGTAATGTACATCTTTTACTTACAACAAGTCATGTATGGATATTATCATGAAAATTTTAAAAATATGATGGAATTTTGTCCATGTTTTATCAAAATCAAGATAAAATTGTTATTGGACCACCTCTTGCAAATCAAATTTTGAATTGTTCAAGAAATATAATAAAGTTTTATAATAAATATTGGAATTCCATTTATTATAATATCCTTTTGCATGTTTTTAGTATTTCATGAATATATAAAAAGGAAAAAATCACATATTTCCTTTTTAAGAAGGAAAAGAAAATATAAAAGAAAAACCAAGTACTTCAATTTAAGCTTAGAATAGAAAAAATGGAATTTTATAGAATAATGTTTTTTTGATGATCCCAAATATAGATTAAAAAGTTTGGGAACAACAAAATATGGTAATATCAAAATTCATGTAATTTTTTTTAAATGATTTCTAAGGAGTGGAGACAAAAAATTATAAACCAAAATATGAAATAATCGAAGAAGATAACTTTTTTTCCCCTAAGGAAATACACATTTTACATGAATCTTCTTCCACCATTTTAGTAAAAAATAATAGTATCGTTCAGGCAAGTACCAAGATTGCTTCAACTATTAATAGTTGAGTGACTAGACTACAAAACAAAAATTCCATCCTATCCCATCTAGACACATGTTGAGAATAATCCTAAGGTGTGAGGTGTGAAGCTTCAAAGATAATGTAATGATATTTGGGATTTGAACTAAGCTAATGTTAGGGTGAAAAAATTAAAAAATTAAAGTTTTTTATTACACATTTCCTTTAAATAAATGAACAATGCAAACAAACTAATACAAAGGCTTCATTAAGAACAATCTAAAAAAAGACTTAAAGATCTTCTAGATGGAATATCATATGTTAAGGATTTAAATGATTGGCATCCTAAGCAAAAGCTAGTGGTGGAAAAGGTTATATCTTTCTTTTGATTTTAATACCACCATTTCCATTAGGTTTTTTTTAGGTTTTTTTGGAGAAAAATGGTACCACAAAATTTGGTAAACCCATATCACTCCTTTCGAAAGGCTTTAAATGTAAAATGACACAATGCAAGTAGAGGACTATTCAAAAAGAAAAAGAAAAATTGTAATATAATTAATGAAATAGGGCTGATTTTTGACAGACTTGAACATAAGTGAGTTGTATTATTATTATTTTTAATTTCGAAGAAAAAGGATAGAAACAATGACTTGACATCATACAAATTGGAAACATATTATTGTCATTGTCTAAAGTTATTAAGAGGATATAGTGGTGGGTATAAATGTTAATAATATTAATATTACAATAAAAAACCCTAAATAAATTGATGGTTTTTCAGCTAGGGCTTTGACTATAAACTGTTTAATTATGAACTTTATTTTTCAAACCTCATGGAAGAAAATTATTGGTGAATTGAAATGGATTATATATATATATATATATATATATATATCGTTGTTTCCTCATTAGGTTTTAAAAGAATAAAGTTCAATAAAACACGTATGGTTAGTACAAGATATAAGTGGGACTTATGTCAAAAGCAAATTGTGTAATAAAACGACCTTGTTTTTTATATGGTAGTTTTCCTCTACAATTCAATTGAAACAAAGCTCTAAATTGAAAAATACACAATGTGTTTTTGAGTTATTGTCATTGCCAACTTGTCAAGCCACTACAATGAAATAAAAGAATATATGGAGATTTTTATTCGATATCTTGGGATTTTTTTCATATAATAATTTTCTTTACTAGCATAGGATCATTATTAATAAAAACTTTGAGTCTTTTTCATCTCTTTTTCAACATACATTAAATTGAAGTAAGTAATGTCCATTGGCCCTTAAAATTTAAGGCATGGTGGGGTAAAAACATAGTTTAAAAAGCTACCCAAGTGAATGGACACTCTTTAAAACTACATTTTTGTATGTTTAAAAGATCACAAAGGAAGCATAATAGTTTGGATTGTCATTATTATTTTTGGAATATTTTCCATTAATTGCAAAGTTTACATGCTCAAAGCTTGACACAAATCAAAAGTGTTTTTGCATGTTTGAAGCACTCAAACCTCGAGAATGGATAATCCTTATTTTTTTAAATGTCTTTTTTTCTATCAAATGTGCACTATTATTTCTAAAAATTGGAGAAGATTTTAACATTGATGATTAGAAGGGCAAAAGGACTTGAACTAATGCAAATCATTTTTATAATTAATTTGAACACATTTTTGGTTCAAAAATGTTTTTGACCCTGAAAATTATGGATTTTGAAAATGTGCCTTTAACAAAAGTTGTTCATGTTTGGTTGATAGAGGGCATGAATCCATAAGATACATGATATAAAATCAATTTTTCATCAAAATGTATTTATATCTAAAATGTAGTGTTTAAAGGGTACTTGAAATACAAATTTTTAAATTATAAACCAACACAAAAACGATAGGTGTCATGTGCAATCCTTGGAAAATGACTTTTACCTTGGTGCCCTGGTTCTTTTGGCCATGTTTTCACCCAATGGAACAACAACAATAATGAGCCACTTATGGAATTGTTTGAAGAGGCACCCACCACAATGCCAACACTTCTAGATCAAACTTAATTTTTTATCATTATCATCAAGAGCTTAGTAGATTAGATACTCTCAGAGCCACCTAACATTAAACACCATTTTTGAAACAATGTATAGGATAAGGGTAAGGCCAAAGGCCCTTCATTATTTTGAAGTGCCTAGGTATAAGGGCAATAACCTAAAAGATGGACACCAAAAAACAATCAAGGTCCAAAGGTTGAACCATTATATAACATAAAATGTAAAAACCTGCCCGAATTTTTAAAAGGCATGCACTTTTACTACAAAATATTGCTTCCATTTTATAAAATATTATTATAACCTTTCATTGACTTCTTGTGCCTAACAAACAATTGTCTAAATACACTACAAAATTCAAGGCAAGTTTTTACAATGGTAGATAATAAACTAGATTCTTTGTTAACTAGCCACCAAATTTCAAGGATTGTATGGATTTGAAAATTGCATTAAGGTTCATGAAGGGTAGAGAAATGTTCAATAGAAAAAATTCTTCATATGCAAATATTGCTCCCTCGTTGTTATCATGGTAATTTGTGCACTTGGGTCTCTTAAAAAGCAAGGGCCTATGTAGGGCTTTCCAAATGAAACCTAGTCCACAAAATCAAAGACAATTAACAATTATGGACACATTATCTTCAAAATGAATGGTTATTAATGTGCCACCTATTGTTGATACAAATTTGATTAGTCATGCAATGGGCATTTTAAAATACAATTTAGTTTGTAGTAAATATGCACCTCTTCATGTTAATGATAAATAAGAAAAATCTCTAAACCAAAATATAAGATAAAAACAAAACTAGCTCTACATGTAACACTTGGGGGTCCATCTTTGTGAATTTGGCTTGATTTTGTGGGGGTCTTATTGAGTCCAAGCAAGAATCCATGTGAAGGTTTCTCTAATGTATTGGTTAAAACTCCATAGTATAAAATAAATGTTGGCCTTGATGGTACTTATGTTGCCTTCACACATGGTAATTACATGTTAAGTCCATGTTTAAAAATTTAGATTTTGTCACCAATTTTGACCTAAAATGGTAACTAACACAAAAAATAATGTGTCATTTGATGTGGCACTTGGTGTTAGGCTAGTGCTAGCCAAATGTAAGTTTGGTGGTAGGGTATTAGAATATCTTCAAAATTCATAGATTTTGTGTTAACATTACAATGTTTATCGATACCATCTTAGAAAGGGGTGCATTATCTCAATGTTTTGTAACCCTACCTAAATTATGTGAACTACCAATGTTTAGGCTACAAAAAAAATAATGTTCTATGTTCCCAATGCGTTCTCTATCACATTCACCTACATTCCATAACAACTTTGTGGTTTACATTATCTCCCGCCTATGATGACCCCATCATCTATGTTGTGACTACACCTAACATCCTCTCCTTCACCATCTTGACTAGCAAGTTGGGCAACTCCAACACTTCCATTGCGCTCCAATGTCATTTCCATCATGCTTCAACTCTTCCCTTGTTGCTGGTGCTCACAACTGCTACTACCATGGACATTTTTGGGACCACATTCACAAGATTTGAAAAAGAATTTGATTATACAAAAGAATGTATGTGCAAAAGAAATGGAGTGAAAGCACTAAGTGATTACGCTAAGGAAAAATATATGATGGTTGTGAAGTTTTCAGTGATGGAGTGTGAGATGATGCCATGTGTTGGTCAATGATGTATCATTCATTTTGGGAAAAAAAAAGGAAAAAGATACCATCACAAGAAATGATGATTCTATGTGTGAATCCAAACATTGATGGTATTTAGTTTTTTACAAACTGCTAGTTCAATGTTAAGTGGTTTAACATTAGAGGTGCTAACACCAAATGTGAAGGTAACTTTAGTATGGCACACTAGTAATCTAGTCTAGTTTGTTAGTTTTGCAACATGGACATGAACTTATGTCCCTAGTGATTACCCTTAACATATTGGACTCTTGGGGAGCTCAATAAGACATTACATTTAAATTGACCAAATTTCAATACCATCACAAATACAATGTACTAAACCCTAAACTTGAAAAGGACTTAGCTATACAACACATACATCACATGGACATTCAATAATATCAACTCATTGTAAATGGACAAAACTGACTTATGCTTGAAATTGAAAACCCTAGAAACTTGATGAATCTTGAGTTGTGAAATCTTTTAAATTCTATGAACTCACCTTGTAGATCATTAAGAAAAGAGTTGTTGTAATCCAATTACCTCCCTTCCCTTTTTCATTGCCACATGGTTTTTTGATACTTGAATGCACCCACCAATCTATGTGCATTACTTCCCCACAACCTAAACAAACATTTTGATGAATTAGAAAAATGAAAAATGGCACACCAACTATGGTATGCATGTGTGAAACGACTTTATGTCCCTCTACTCCCGGTTCTATGAGGTGACTATACTTGAAAGTACATATGCTACTGGTGAAAGAAAAATGCAAATGTATTTTTAAAAGTTAAGTTACGTTTGTAATTGAAATCGAGTAGCTTGCCTCCTATGCATCAATCATGATTAAGAATTGATAGATGCATTTTCTAAGCTCAACATGTCAAATCCTAGAATCTTATGTTAAATTGTCATTCATTTAAACCAACTTTTAAAAGTTTGACATCGTGTTCAACTTGGTTGTAGACCACTAGTCACTTAAAACATTATTTCTAACACATATGTTGCTCAAATATGGCTTGCCTTAACTCTTTAGAAAGCTAACTACGAGACATACCTTTCTACCAAATCTTAAGTTTTATAGTTAAGCTGGTAGTAAGTTATACTACCAAACCTGAGAGGGTTTTGCAAAGGTAGGATGTCGCAACCTCACTTTTGGAAAAGTGTGAGGATGACACTCACATTCCCGAAATGGGGACTTAGGAGTCCTCCAGGACTCCCAAAACTTAAGAGCTCGATTGCAGGGGTCTAAACACCTCGCCTTGAGGCGTTCCTTATACCATTGGAAAGCTATCGAAGTGTAGATGTCGAAAATGGCCTTGCATGAGCCATTTGGACATCTACAACATAAGTTATGGCAAAAAGAAAGGTCGGGAGTCAAACTGGCAATTTGACTCCCGATCACTAAAAGTCGAGAATCGACCCGACCCCGGTGTGTGTAGGTGAAGTGTGACACATCGTTGGAAAGCTCTCAAGGCGAGCTACAAGTTTGCTTCCAACCTCATCCCAATCGAAGGTTTGAGCAAATAATTATGAACTCGCAAAGTCCCAAGAATCCAAACTAGGATAGTTTCGAGACTCCTCCTTGGGAGTCTTGGGACAAAAAATCATTCAGATGTAGGTGCCGTGGAGAGATGCAGAGAATACTATATGGGGGAAGGTGGTGGCTTCCCCCGAATCCGGGCCATGGTGAGTCTTGTGAGTCCAGGGTTGCTCATGGCTTGTCCTAGCACTAAAGGTGTTCCAGAATGTGAAGTAACCAACTTGTTGGTTGGTTTGATGCAGGTTCGAGTAAGTAACTAAAGCTTGTCCCTCTTCCTAGTCCCATCCTGGAGCTTCAGCACATGTTTCTACCCCTTTTAGTGCTGAGAGCTGGGAGTGTGCCTCGAGTTCCAAACAATTCCGCTGTTTGACTAACTCGGACCCAACCTGGGTCCAAATAAGGAACTTGGGAGCGCGTCATAGGAAGTTTAACTTTGATGCAGATCATTGGTCACTTAAAAAATTATTTTTAACACATATGTTATCCAAATCAAACTTGCCTTAGCTTTTTAGAAAGCTAACTACGATGCGCACCTTTCTACTAAATTTTAAGCTCTACAGCTAAGTCGGTAATAAGTTATGCTACCAAAAATGAGAAGATTTGTAAGGTTTTTTCTAGGATTTTAAGCTCCCAACACTATCCCTACCTATTTCCATTCTTTCCGAACTACTATAATCCTCCAATCTACTTTCCCCCTTTCTCCCATCTACCAAGGATTACTCATTTTTCTCCTCCACAAGAAGGTTGTGGGAGTAAGTTTTCTCAAGATTTGAGTTGAAAATAATTTCCAAAAAAAACAAGCCCCAAATCATTTGACTTCGCCCTTTTAAAGAGAAGGAAGGAGATAAAGGAAGAACCCCACTTGGTGGTCAATGGAAAGAGAAGGAGAAGGTTCTTATGTTTGGAGGCCAATGGAAGGAGAAAAAGAAGGTTCTTATGCTCAAAAGCCAATGGAAGGAGAAGGAGAAGGTTCTTATGTTCGGAGGCCAATGGAAGGAGAAGGAGAAGGTTTTTTTTCACCTCTTTCCACTTCCCCACAAGCAACTTTACTTAGACCTTCGTCTTTTTTTTATAAATATTAAGGTTTTATTTTACCATGGTTTTAAGCCGTTATTTACGCATTTCTTCCCTTTTCCTTGGCCTATAAATTACGATTGCACATTTTGATGTCACAAGTCCCTCACACATTCATCGTCAATTTGATTTGGTTGAAAATCTCTTCTTTCTTTTTTGAAATTATGGCATCGCATATGGCCACGTCTTATGAGCCTCAAGTTGCGCAAGTGAATGAAGAGTTGGCCCTAAAATCATCTTTAGATTTGACGTTGACGCAACATCTTCGTGATAAAGACCTCGAACTATAAGAGGTGTGCACTTGTTTTGAAGTAGATCCCCCTCGAGCTTAGTACTACCACATTTCCCCAAACTCTCGCACCTTGGTAATTTTGTTACAAGTCGACCCCACTTTTGGTGATGAACCTGAGACTATCTATGAAGGTTATGAAACTAAAGACACTTCCATCTTTATAGGGTCTTCAATTCCTGGGGTTGGACACTATCATTGGTTACACAATCCGATTTGCCGACTATTTCCTAATAGCAAAGCAGATTACTTAGTTTGCACCATTCGACGCACCTAAACCCTTAGACCCAAAAAGGGTCCAACTATGTTAAGAGCGAAAGTAGTTGGAACTTGGTGCTGCTCCTAGCTTCCAGCACTAAAGGGGGTGAGAGGGGTGTGCTGAAAGCTCCGGGATTATACTAGGAAGAGGGATAACTATTTAGTTACTCAGTCCTACATCAAAACCCACCACAAGAGGCTTAGTTCACCTTCGGAAACACCCTTGGTGTTAGGACAAGCCATGGGCAACACGGACTCACTTGATTCATCACGGCCCGGACTCGAGGGAAACCACCACCTTCCCCCATATAGTATTCTCTACGTTACTCCCTCGCACCCGCATCCAAATGGCTTTTATTCCTAGGATTCCCAAGGAGGAGTCCCGAAATTGTCCTGGTTTGGACTCCCGGGACTTTGGGAACTCATAACTCCCGGCTCAGACCTCGGATTGGGATGAGGTCTAAAACAAACTTGTAGCTCTTCTCAAGAGCTTTCCAACGGTGTGTCGCACTCCATCTGCACACACTGGGATCGGGTTGATTCCCGACTTTTTGTGGTTGGGAGTCAAATTGCCAATTTGACTCGCGGCCCTTCTTTTGACCATAACTTGTGCTGCAGATATCCAAATGGCTCATGCGAGGCCATTTTCGACATCTACACTTCAAGGCCTTTCCAACGGTATAAAGAACACTTCAAGGCGAGGTGTTTTGACCTCTACAATTGAGCTCTGAAGTTGCGAGAGTCCTGGAGGACTCCAAGTTCCCACTTTTGGGAGTGTGAATCTCATCCTCACACTTGCCTCAAAGTGGGGTTGCGACACTAGATTTCATGTAGTTATGAATTATTATCGCAACATAAACTAAGACTCCGCATGTAATTACAACTTTTTGTTGAGCTTAACCATAATCTAAATAAATGTTCCATTCATCATGAAACTCAAGTTGCCATTACCACCCTATCCCCCATGTTTATTTAGTTGTTAAGTTGTTTTGAATTAACCATAGGCTTCTAAGGCTTGAAGATTGTTTTATCTCTATTGGACCTTTCATTGACCCCTTCTCACTTACTTCATAAATCCCCAACATCCTTGCCATTCATTAAATGCTAAAACAAGATTAATGTTTTGTTGCACACCATGAATTTTGGTGCATGTTTCTACCTCCAACCTCCTAGAGATTTTTCACCCCTAATTACGCCATTGAAGTTTTAAAACTATGGTTTACCAACTTTTTGTTAAAGAAAAGAACTAACCCAACCTATACCATATTTCAAAAAAGAAAACAACCCCCCCACTCAATCTTGTGCATTCATCAACCTTTATTTTAACACAAAGTTGTTAAAAGCCCCTAATAACCTCATCACACTCGAATATCCCTAATGCAACTCTTATAAATTGAGACTATCGGCCATGGCTATGTTGGTACGGCTCATAACATGTCTATGAAAAGCAATCTTGCAATCCCAAGCTAGTTTAAACCCTTGATGGCAAAATGGGCAAAGTGCATTACTAGAATTCCTATTTTTTTCAAATTAAGCAAGTTGACTATATGGGTTTTTTTTACTAAAGGACATGTATTTTTGACAAGAAGCTAAAGGTTTGAATGATAATGGGTATTTTTTTACTAATCAATTTGACTAGTGTGACCGATTTGACAATTAGTCAAATTGGACATCTAGTCAAATTGGACTTTAAAATACCACCTAATCAAATTGGTTAGTGGCCTAGTCAATAAAACCACCCAATTTACTCAAATTGACAAATGCCCTAGTCAATAAGGACACCTATTATATTCAATCAATAGGGCTAACTAAATAAGCTTGCTTAATCAAAGTGGCCAATGGTGTAGTCAAAAAGGCCAATTACAAATTCTAATACTAGTTGGGTATCTTGGGATTCCATATAGCATTTTGACTATGTTTGACCAATTAGACAAAAAATAGAAAATGTAGAAGTTACTTAATTATAATTAATTGAATCATGACCAAATTAATTATGATTGAACTATTTATATATATGTGGTTATTTAACTATGGTTAAATCAACTATATTGAAATTATTTATGGCTCAACAACTACCTATGAAAAAACTAATTAAAATTAAAACTAACCATAACTAATCTAGCCATGGTCAATTTAACAATAGTTGGTTTAACCTTAATAAGTTTAGCCATGATAATTGGTTTAACATAATTAATTTAACCATACTAATTGGGCCATTGTTGGTTTTGCCATAATGAATTTAACCATGGTTACTATTAAAAAAATCACTAAATTAACTATATTTATTTTTTACATATTAATATTTTACCTTAATAAATTTAACCATAATCAATAGACCCATAATTAATTTAAAACTACTATTAATTTAACCATGGTTGGTTTAGTCATTATTATTTTAATAATCATTAATTTTGGCATAATTACTTTAGTTGTGGTTGGTTTAAACATTATTTTACAAATCATTAGTTTTGCCATAATTAATTTTTTCTAAGTTAAATCAGCCACCTATTTAACTTATGTAATGTAAGTATGTGGTTTAATAACCTAAATACAATTAGCTTATATGTAGGTGTATTTATTTATACATACCTTACCTATATTCCACCTATTTACCTATATTTTAAGTTATAGGTAACCTAGTTATATAGGCGAAGGTAGGCCATTTATATACCTATGATACATTATTAGTTGGTTAACTAGTTATTTATTTGAAATACATTAATGAACGTGTAATTAAATGGTTAAATATTAATTATGACAAATACATTGTTGATGATATATAATGAATAGGTCAAATTTGTAATGATTATAATTTGGCTGTAATTATTAATTATAACCAAATAACTAGATATTAACTATTACTAATTTTTATTTTAACTTAATTAACACACATATTTACCTACCTCTTTATTTATTTATTTACTTAATTTATGTATCTTACATAGTTATTTAAGAATAATGTTGTGTGAACTAAAAGGTTCTAATGTTCTGTGGACATGAAAATGTTTTTCCCTCCCAAAAGTTTGTCCCATATTGTTTATCCTTTCCAAATGATGAGCAACATAAATAGATGCACCATAAGCATCTAAAACATAAGAAATATTTTAAAAAGGAGAGCCACTTGGGATGAATAAATTGAAAAGGCTCAACCTTAAAGGCCAAATTCAAAATGAAATAATACTTTCCTACCTAGGTCATCTAGGTGTAGGTTTAATTTAAGTGGTGTACATTTAAACCTAGTAAAGGTCATAACTTAGGTTGCCCTAGTCTACTTTAGGCCTATACCTAGTTGCTAATTATAGGCTTCTAAACCTAGGCCTAGGAGTTTAGGTTATAGGTTCCTAGACACATGGACCTTAGGAGAAGGTATCTAATTTTAAATTTAACCTAGGTTGCTTAGGTTTTATCCACGTGGCATAGCCTAGTGGCCAATGTTTAAATGCCATGTGGCATAATCTAATGGCCGATATTTAAATGCCATGTGGCATAGTTTAGATGACTAATGTTTAAATGCCACATGGCATAGCCTAAGTGGCCAATGTTTAAATGCCACGCAACTTAACTTGGGTGGCCATTATTTAAATGTCACATGGCGTTTGCCTAGTCAAAATGGTGTTTGATTAGTCAAAAAATCATTTGATTGTTATATTGATTGGTCAAAAATACTAGTTGAAATGACTAGGCAAAAATGCTAACATAGGTTTGGTCAAAAAGTACATGGCTTAGTCACAATGGATAGGTTCAAAACAACTTGTCCAAAATGACTTAAAGGTTTTTTTGACACCTATCCAAAATATTTTTTTTTAAACAAAATTTCTAGTAAAGAAAATTAAGAATTTTAATAATGGTGAGATTGCTAGACTACTAAAAAATGGCGTAGAAACATCGATGGACAAAAAAATCAAAAGGTAATGGTGATGGATGCATTGATGTTCACTTTTCGTGGACTAGAGTTGAGCAAAAAGTGCAAACTTGTGGCGTTTCCACATATCCAACTTCTCCAAGACCATGCGCCATGCTTCTTGTTGCAACCCCACTTTGAGGCAAGTGTGAGGATGAGACTCACACTCCCAAAAGTGGGAACTTGGAGTCCTCCGGGACTCTCACAACTTCAGAGCTCGATTGCAGAGGTCAAAAACCTTTTCTTGAGGTGTTCTTTATACCATTGGAAAGGCCTTGAAGTGTAGATGTCGAAAATGGCCTTGCATGAGCCATTCGGACATCTGCAGCACAAGTTATGGTCGAAAGAAGGGCCGGGAGTCAAACTGGTAATTTGACTCCCGACCACAAAAAGTCAGGAATCGACCTGACCCCGGTGTGTGCAGGTAGAGTGCGACATACCATTGGAAAGATCTTGAGGAGAGCTACAAGTTTGTTTTAGACTTCATCCCAATCCAAGTTCTGAGCCGGGAGTTATGAGCTCCCAAAGTCCCAAGAGTCCAAATCGGGACTAAAAGCCATTTGGATGCGAGTGCGGCGGAGCAACGCAGAGAATACTATATGGGGGAAGGTGGTGGCTTCCCCCGAGTCTAGGCCGTGGTGAGTCAAGTGAGTCCGTGTTGCTTGTGGCTTGTCCCAACACCAAAAGTGTTTCCAAAGGTGAACTAACCAACTTGTGGTTGGTTTTGATGCAAGACCGAATAACTAAATAGTTGGCCCTCTTCCTAGTCTAATCCCGGAGCTTTCAGCATGCCCCTCTCACCCCCCTTTAGTGCTGGAAGCTGGGAGCAGCACCAAGTTCCAACTACTTCCGCTCTTTAACATAGTTGGACCCATTTTGGGTCTAACAAGGAACTTGGGGGCGCGTCACTTCTTCTACCAAAGCACATTTCACCAAAACTTTATTGTGTTCATACTCACCTTTCTACATCAAGGTTTTGAAGGCTACAATAATGCATGTTTAACAATAAAGTTTTTGTTGCAAAGATTCCAACTCAACCAAAGCAATTAGGAGAGAAATCATGCCCACCTCTCTAGAATTGCTTTGAAAACGGAGGTCATGAACTTTTAGGTTATGTGCATTGTGCTAAATGCAATTTACCAAAATCCACCTCTGCATTTTCCAAAAGATTTACACGATCTTCAATCTGGCCTTGAAATTTGTCTAGCCCCTTTTGCGAATGATTGTTTGTCTTCTGAAGCAATGAAACTACATCTTTAGAAGTCAAAATCTCCTTCTCCAAAACTAAAATGTAATCCCACCACTATCTAATAGATTGAATGTTTATGTAACTTGTCGTAGGAACTTGTATTTGGCCTTGTGGTTGTGGCATGGCATCACCTAGAAAATCCTTGTCCTCCTCCCTTAAGATTTATATCAAAATCATCCATTGCTACAAAGGGTTTGCCACTCAAAACTCATTCATAAGATTACAGTCTTTGAAATTGATAGCATATAGTCCACTCTCCAAACACACACCAATTCACTTGTTTTCCCTTTCATTCATAAACAAGGCCTCTTGCCTCAACCATGTTGATCATGCGAATACATGGGACTTGTGTTCTTTGGTGAACTATCATCCACAACAATTCTACTCTAATAATTAGCTCTTCATTGTCTAGATGACAATATCTATATCCATTTCTATTAATGGGATTCCCAAAAAACTCTTCCACTTTTGCATCCTTCCTTATTTTTAGATGTTTGGATGATGGCCCCTTGTTGCATAAACCAAATTTTTCAAAAAATTGATTCTTGGAAATGGATGTTCTCCTATCAAAGATAATGTTAGGTGGTGTTCCGTACAATAGAGCTACCCAAGATGATACAATATCTTCTAGTTTGATTTTCTTACCCAAACTACCCTTTACATTTGTGAAAATAATAATTTTTTTTGCCCATGTTGAGATCCTCTATAGCTTTTTACAACATTTATGACAAGTCACTTGAGTATGTTTACATTTTATAGTTCGTCAAAGGTCTCACATGCTTGATTGCATAGACCAAAGTGACGACCATGTGACCATGGTCAATTGCATCCACCCACTTGATAACAAACTTCAATCAACGGTAAAATTTTCAACGAGGTTCAACATGGGAAAGTCATTGATGAAATTTGAAACATCTCCCACTCATGCTTAACTATTGTCCTCCCCTAGACACATAGCTAGTATAAAATTTTAAAGTAACTAATGGTAGCACAGTAAATTGCCAACTCATTTATATTTTGGAATTGTTCTTGGATTATTCATGGACTATTGATTTGTCATTATTGAACCACTAAACCATGCATTTACCCCTTACATAATACCATGAATTTAAAATGATTCATGGTCAGTACGTTTTAACAATGTTGCACTCAATTTTATTTGATTTCAAGTTTTAGGTTTCATATGCAATACTTATTATATTGTGTTGTTTATTTTAGGGTTTGAGGCATCAATAGGGAGTTGCTTATGGCTAATGTTGTGAAGGCATATCAAAATTCCTTTGGGTTCCATAACATATCTATTGAAATGTGGAAGGGTATTGCATAGCCATACCATATCTTAGAAGGAAAACACTACCCTCACTAAGGTGAGTTCTATAAACACCATGGGTTCAATTATTTTGGTTTGGGCTATCGGAGGGGTATTGCTAATGCCCAAAACTACTCAATTCATATGCAATACCCCTTTTAGGGTATCCCATAAATCCTTTAAGTTCCATAACATATCTTTTGGAACTTGGAAGGGTATTGCTTAGCCCTAGCAAAACCTAGAATGAAAGCAATACTTGCATCATCTTGCCATAATATCCTAAACCATGAAACAAAATAATGTTTTTAAAAATATTTATTCCATGCTCACTATATCATGCCATACATATTGATTCAAGTAAATGAAGGTATTGCAAAGTTGGTCACATTGATGGTAGAAGGTTTTACTTGAACAAATTTATTAGTGGAATTTAAATGCAATACTTGCATCAGATTGGGATATTTCCATTCACCATGAAACATAATATTTTCTTGAATAATTGATCCCCCTACAATATATCATGAAATTCATGTTTTCAAGATTCTTTGTTCACCTTATAATATGACTTAATATGTATAACATGAAGGTTATGAAAAATTGGTCACATTGATGGTAAAAGAGTTTAGGGTTTGATGTGTAATTTATAACTTAATGTTAGAATTCAGATTTTTTCAAAGTCAAAAAATTACAAGTTCATTTTGAATATTTCTCCAATGATGTACATATTTATGTTTTTCCCTTCTTAAAGTTGCAAACTCATTTCAAGAAAAAAGAAACTTAAGGTTTATTATTTAATAAGATCTTAATGGTCATTTACAAAAAACATTGCAACACATGATATCACCTTTATTTAATGGTTCACATCTAATAAAAATTGATACCTCTTCCATACATTAATCCTATGTGTGACAAAAATTTCATTTTATAATTTCTTTTACATATAATAACGAATTTCTCACCTAAACTAATTATATAGTATATTTTAATATTTAATATTTTATAAATATGTAACACAAGTATTTATGTATTTTTTAAATGATGTATAATATTGGTTTAAATTTATTGTTGTTTATATCAAATAATGCACTATATATAAGTAATAATATTTTAAAATTAAAAAAAATTATTCATTTTAATACATATATTATTTTAATACTTACTTAAAATACCATAATAGTTTAATAGATATTATATTTAATGTAAATTTAATATATAAAAACCCATTGTTATGTATAATGCAATTTATTTTTATGTTTTTTATTTTTGGAGGGAATTAAAAAAATCCAAAAACAATTTATTAACATTCTATATTTTATTAATGCATGTGATTGAATATTATTTCAATGTAAATTGAAATTTGGATTATAACATATCAAATATTGCCATATATGATTAATAAGTTTTGACAATTTAATGTGTTCACCCTTTTGTATTAAACATGCTTTAAAATTTTTAATTATTTATTAAAATATAATAAATTAAAATTTTCCTTGAATAAATGGATGGTTACTTGTGATTCAAAAAATAGTAATGGTGTATAAATATCAATTTTAATTGAATTTTTTTTAAAAATCTTATGTCTCATGGTTAATGCAATTATCACAATCCGATGAAGGCATTGCAGTTACATTTCAAAACTTTGTTCAATACCATCAATGTGACCAATTTTGCAATACCCTTATTTACTTGTTATAATATGGACATGGCATGATATATTGAACATGGAATAAATATGTTAAAATATTAATATATTTAATGGTTAATGACATTATCACAACAAATGAAGGTATTCAGTTACACTTCTAAACTTTGTTAATGCTTTATGTGACTAATTTTGCAATACCTTCATTTACATATATTAACCATTTTACATTGGTTCATTAAACAATTCTTGTTATATATGAGTTTGAAGATGTTTTAAACTACATCTAATGTTTAATTAAAACAATTATCAAGTTAAAATAATTATGCAAATATTATATTTCTAGAAATGTAAAAATATATAATTTCACACATTAATTAACTAAGTATATCATTATTCAATACATTGTAAACTGAATTTTACATAAAATTAATTTACAATGACTAAACTTACATAATATTAGTAACCTATATTTTGAATTTCAATTAAAATATATTTTTTAATTAATAATTAATAATTTATGCACAATTTATATTTTTTGAATCATAGGTAACGATTCATTTATTTCAATGAAACTTTACATCTACTTTAGTTTTGATAAAAGATGAAGAAAACACATATTTGAATACATTATAATACAAAAGGTAATACACATTAAAGTGTCACAAAATTATTGATCAATATTGGCATTATTTGATATGTTATAAACTAATTTTTAATTTACTTTAAAATATTATTCAATTACATGCATTATTAAAATATACAATGTTAATAACTTTTTTTTGGAATTCTTAAAATTCTCTTTAAAATTTAAAAAACATGCACAAATTTCAATACACATAATATATATATATTACATTTAGTGTTTTTACAATGAACTCTTATCCCATTTTAAATAAATATGAAGATATTATATGTATTAAAATGAATCAAAATTATAATTTCATAATATTATTCATTAAAATATATTGTATTATTCAACATGTTATAAACAACAATATATTTAGACCTATATTTAAGCCAAATTATACATCATAAAAATATATGGATTCATACATTAAAATTAAAGTTTATTAATAAAATTATGATTTATTGGAAGAAAGATGTATCATATAAGATAAATTCCTAAATCAAATGAAGGTTTAAAATATGAAAATTATTTATTTATTTATTCTTGTATTACCCATAAAGGTTTTTCCATGTATAAATCATGTGTTTGAATTTTTTTCCAACTGATGGTAATTGATATGTTATTTAATAACAACTTTCAAATATTTTTCATCTAAAGTGAATATAAGGTTATGGTTGTAATGCCCCTAGAAACAAACTAAAGAAAAAATATGGAGGAAAAATGTCAGGCATTAAAATGTTGATCTATCATGTGTGTAACCGATGTTTCACATTCATCTATGGAAATTCAAGCTCCTGCATTCTTCAAAGAAGGTGTAGCCTTAGGAAGAATGTTATTTGTTGTCAATTTGGGTGGCACATAAAAAATAATCAGCATCATAGTTGAAGAACATTTGGGTTGGGGTTGTTGTTGTGATGGCTTGCTTTAAACACACATTAACAAGGAAACATGGAGGAAATATCAGCCACCTAAATCTCATACCTCCATGCATGTAGTTGATGTTCCACATTCTTGAATGCATCATCTTGAAAGTTTGATATCATGTACATGTTGATGTTAATCACCTTAATACTAATGTTCCCAATTTCATTATTATAACTTGTAATTTAAGCAATCAATAGTTCAACAAAATGAACAAAAGAGAGTTGTTGCAAGGTCCTTTTCAAAATATAAAGAAAAAAAATCTTGAAAGATTGTCAAGTTGTTAAAAACATTACATGAAGTTGATGATGAAGTGCAGCAATGTTGTAAGCAAATGTGTGATTTGGTGACAACAATATATATAATTTCATAATCCTTGTAAGCACCCATATGCATTGCACAAGTGTTTACATACCGAACAAGCCTGAATTTTCCTTATGATGGAAACCAGAGTGTGATTACTCTAATAATCCATATGTTGGAGGAGGGACTTTTTCCATGTCTAGAACTAAGACTTCAAATGAGAATTTGGGAGTTTTGTAGAATTAATGAAAGCCATACATACCACTAACTAAACTACTAGTTCATCTTTCATGAAGTTTTAAATGTAGGGTCTCAACACATAAGTAGAAAATTGACCTTATAAAGTTCATAAAAATGTTGTTGTTGTTGTTGTGAGAACTTTTTTTTAGGATTCCAATACATATCCACACTTGTAGGAGTTGTAAGTAATAAGCTATCTATCAAAGGCATTGGGGTGAAGTTTTTAAAAAATGAGCTAGTTGGTTACAAGCCCAAGTGCTTGCCAAGGACCATGTTTTTTCATGTTTGAAAGGTGGTATCCATGTTTTGGTTAGGTCTCATAAAAACATGATAGTACCAATTTTAAAAGTTCAATCCACATGTGTTTCCATGAATTTTCAAAAAACATGAAATTACATATTTTTTTAAAAGGTTATTTTAAAAATAAATAAAAAGTGTGAATCTCAAAAAAAGTAAATATTTCAATGTTTTAAAAAATACATGTATTTGAAACCCTCAATGATATATTATACGTTAAGTTTATCAAACATAAATTTCTTCAATATGATTCCAAATACAATAATTCAAATTCACTATATATTCAAGAAATCCCACATAATAAATGTCCAATCTTCATGAAAATACATCCTTGCCCTCTTTTGAACACCAAAGAACATTTTTTTTTTAAAGGAGTTTTTGAAATTATGTAGTTTTAGTGATCAAAAGCACATTCAAATGTTAAAAAAGGACTATAATAGATAACCAAATTAAAATGTATATTCATGTCCTTTTCAATACTAGGCCCTCATAATCATCAATATAGGGCCATTAAAAGAATTTCAGAATTAATGGTTTAATTTAACATAAGATAAAGGACGTTCAAAATTTCAACTCTAATTCAACATCAAACTATACACTCCTTATTATGCACTAAATGACTAATGAACCATCTTGAAATTACACATAAACTTCTGCAATGTATATTCATAAGTGTAGAAACATTTTACACTTGAAATCATTAAATTCCAATTTTTAAAACTCATGCAATAATTTTTCAAAGTAAGGGAGGTGCAAGATTTTACTGCATTCAACGCAATCCTTGGTACATTTGATAAGCAATGCACCCATTGATGATATATTTACATATTTATTTTGAGATTGTGATCAAATGGTTTTATGCAAATTTAACTCCAAACCCATGATGCTTCAACCTATGAATTGTAGTACTTTTGTGGGTGTTCAATGATCCATGGTGCACAATAACAAGTTTACCCTCAACAAGAAGTTGACATTTTAATTGCTAGAATTGGGGAAAATTACCAATAAGTAAGTAATGCCAATTTTTTATATTTTACTTTCAATGTCCAAAGACATAAAAAGTCAATTCAACATCTAAACATAATATCTAGTTTGCTTTTAGGAAATTATCACACAAAGATGCAAACTTTGTAATCAAAGTTCACAACTTTTTTCAAAACATGCCATTTAACAATACTCTCATTTACATATACTATTAATCTTAAAACTCTAAATCTCAAAATCATATTGTAGGGTGAACAAATATTTTCTGACCAATTTGACCCTAAACCCTCCTACCATCAAATATGCCACCAATTTTGCAATAGCCTGATTTATACATATTAAATCATATATAAAGGTAAAAAACTATTTGTGACCAATTTGTGCCCAATTTGATGTATTTATCTGTAAACCCTTTTACATTCATTGTGACCAATTTTGAACTTTTTTCATTTATATAAAGGAAGTTATATTGTAAGGTGAACATATGATTTTCAAAATATGAATTTCATCATATATTTCCAATCAATCAAATATTTAAAAAATATTCTTATGTTTCATGGTCAATTGAATTATCATTATGATGCAAGTATTCCATTTATATTTCATAACTTTGTTCAAATTGTCACAAAATTATTTATCATATATAACATTATTTCATATGTTCTAAACTAAATTTCAATGTACATAAAATGATATTCAATTGCATGTATTAATAAAATATATAGTGTTAATAACTTATCTTTTGGAATTTTTGATTCTCATTAAAAATAAAGCTCATTAGAAAAAATTACACTATACATAATCATGGGTTTATATATATAATTTAAACTTAGTATATATTTTTAATCAATTATTATCGTATTTAAAATAAATATGAAGATATTATACGTTTTAAAATGAATAGAAAATATAATTCCATAATATTATTATTTATCTATAATTTATTACTCAATATGTTATCTTCAACAATATATTTAAACCAATATTTAAGCAAATATTATACATAATAAAAAGAAATTTTTACATAAGGACTTCTGTCATATATTTATAAAATATAAAATATTAACGATCTATTATATAATTATTTTAGGCAAGAAACTATTTATTATAGGTCAAAAAAGTCTTAAATAAATTTTCAATCATACACATGATTAATATTGGGAGAGGTCATTTTTATTATTATATGAACCATTAAAAAAAATTAAAAAATCATGTGCTTCAAAATTTTTTTTTTAAAAACATTAAAATTAGAGATTTTATGTTTTTGTTTTTTAAAATGAGTTTACAACTTTAAAAGGGAAAAACATAAATATGTACATCATTGAAAAATGTTAAGATGTGAACTTTTAATTTTTTTATTTCAACAAAATTACTTTTAAATTTAACATGAAATAATAAATTTTACATAAAAACTTAAACCCCTATACCATCAATGCGACCAATTTTACATTATGTTCATATTAAATATGTTAAATCATAATGTAAGGTGGACAAATAATTTTGAAGACATGAATTTCATGATATATTGGGCGAGGGGGGATCAAATATTTTTAAAATATTTTTATGTTTCATGGTTAATGAATTATCACAATAGCATGTGGGCATTACAATTAAACTCCTTTATCATTGCTCAGTTAAACCCCTTATACCATCAATGTGACCAATTTTACAATGTCTTCATTTACTTGATCCAACATGTAGCGCATGATATATTGAACATGGAATAAGTATTTAAAAAAACATCCTTTGTTTGATGGTTTAGGATATTATCTCAATATGATGCAAGTATTGCTTTCATTCTAGATTTTGGTACGGCTATGCAATACCCTTGTAAGTTTCCAAAGATATGTTATAAAACCCAAAGGATCTCTAAAATACTTTACAAGGGGTATTACATGTGGATTCAATATTCCTATGCATGAACAATACCCTTCTAATAATTTAGACAAAAATAGTTTAGCCCATGGTCTTTATTGAATACCCCAAACAAGGTATTGCTTTCCTTGTAGGGTTTGGTAAGGCTTTACAATACCTTCCAATTTCAAAAAATATGTTATAAAACCCAAGATATTTTTGGGATACCTTATTGCAAGTGTATTTAATACTTTGGGTTTGAGCAATACCCCTTTAATAGCATATACCAAAATAAATCAACCCATGGTGTTTAATTAATTACAGAATATCCTAATGAAGGTATTGGATATTTTTGTAGGTTTTGGTAGGGCTACGTAATACCCCTCCACGTTTCAAAAGATACGTTATGGAGCGCAATGTATTTTTGGGATACTCTAAATAGGGTGTTACACATTCATTGAGTCTGTTTAGGCATTTGAATAATACCCCTTTGATAACCTAAACCAAAAAAATTCAGCCCATGGTGTTTACAGATTACCCCAATGAAGGTATTACATTCCTTTTAAGTTTTATAAGGGCTACACAATACCTCTCCAAGTTTCAAAATATATGATATGGAACCCAAATTATTTTTGGGATACTCATGAGGAATTCTCGCACACCCCTCCACATGAAGATATACAACTCACAAAACTCATTTGGGGGTGGAACTACTATGTAGTTGTATTCTAACAAGTTAAAGTGGTTCAATAGAATGTAATGAATTTCATTAAAGGATCTAATGCATTGTGTCCACTTAAAGCATACTAAAACATTTTTGAAGAATCAAAACTTACTATGATAAGATGTGAAGTAGAATTGTGTTAATATTTAATCAATGTTCACATTTTGATAGTTGACCCCCCTTTGTTCAACTTGTCATAACATCTTCATACAATCTTCAAATCTAACATGCATAGGGTTGTTAGAAAGTTAATATCAAAAGCAACAATGATGGAAAATCTTATAACTTTTTATTTTTGAAATCAAAAGTTATGCTTCAAAACAAGAAACTATTTTGAGCATATTTGAAAAAAAAAAAGGCTTCAAATCCCCTTTACTTTTAACAAGTGCAATCCTTTGCGACAACTCGATGATGCTGAAATTTTGAGAAAACATTTTGCACCTCCGAAATTGATTATTGTAAGTTTGAAAACAAATCCAACAATGGATATGAGGTAAAAAATTATTTTGTAAAAAATCTAGAGGCTTATTCATGGAAATTATTCCATGAATTGGATTATGATTACTTGTTACACATTACTTTCTTCCATTTTTTTTGTTTGCACACCATTGTTTTCATGAATAACATTTCTTCACACATAATAAACTAAATTTCCTTTCACACATTCATTCTCCTCCTTTTCCTAAATTTTTTTCCTCTTCCCAAAAACATAAGACCAAAATTTCAAAAACTAAAAGTTTCCCATGACCTTTCCTTAAGTTTGTTTTCCTTGTTCAATGGAAGTTTATGGAAATCCTTCCCTTTAATCAATGGCCTCCTCATCTTTCATTAACCAATGGGAATCAAGGATGATTTGACCATCCAATGGAGTTTAGGATGAAAATTCTTCTGTTCAATGAAACACTAAAAGGTTTCCACCCTCCAATCAAAATATGATGATAATTTTCATGACCAATCAAATTGGAGGACTCATTGTTTCCCCTACCTTGGGATGGGGTCCATGAGTTTGATCATTGCCAATTCCATTCGTTTGATTTTAACATCCTACTTCTTCATCGTAATTCTTTCAAAGTAACTAACTCCTAGAATAATCTATTAGTAGTAATAAGCAAACATCCTTGAGTTTCCATTTGACTAAATCAACTCAATAACATTTTAAAAAATTCCCATGTACTATTTACTTATTTAATATCCCTTAGTTATTCCTTACCATGTACTAATTAATTGTATAATACATAGTAAATTGGAAATATAATTTCCATTACAAGAGTTCCCATGTATTTTTTACATCCACCATCAAAATTAAGGTTTCATGAATCCATCAAAATTAGGATGTCAAGGTTTTCTTGTAGTTCCCATTATCACCACCACACATTACACCTATTTTAATTTCCTAAATAAAAACATCAACATTTTTCAAATGCAAGTAGTAAGTTATTTTGATTACCCTTTTGGTTTTTATTGATGCAGGTGAAGATTTGATCATGGCAGATGATGCTACTACACCTTCGAATCTTCTAGTTGTGTAAATAGAATATGAAAAGCTTAAAAATCATTGATTGATGTGAATGTCTCCCAATGGCCATGCAAAGAAAAATTGTTTAGAAGAATGATGTGCACCTGAGTCAACCATTCAGCATGGGATCATCAATTATTTCCTAACCCACATGCCTTAACAACCTATTTGGAATTTGTTTCTATTCGTGGAGCTACATTAGAAAGGCTTGAAGAATGTTAATGTGAAGATATCAATGTTCGTACTCACTATCAAACTTGGATTCCTAACAATGGCCATTAATGCTAGCTACAAGGTCTAATCAACCCCCTTTCCATGGAACATCGAACCAAATACCTAACTCACACCATTCATTACATTCTAATTTTTTTGTAATTGTGATCTTCCCATTTATATTATTTATTAAATCAAAGTTTACGTGAGGCTACCCAGGTGGAAATGCTATTATTTAAATTCAATCTTAGTTTTATTTAGGAACGTAATATAAATGAAGTCTGAATAAGCATGTTTTAGGACTACATTTTGGAAATCTTACATGTACATCATTAGTGTCTACAAATTATTCTACAAAACTACTTCAATATTGTCGTGGCAAAATGTTAATGTTAATTATGGGTGATATTCCCAATATATCAATAAAATCACATCTAATTTTACATCCCTTTCCACCTTTTTGCAACATAAAAAGGGTAATGCATTCTCAAAGATTTACTAGGTTCTAGAATTAATTAATTGGTATAGCAAATTAAATAAAAAGGTTATTTACACTTGCAAATAACCAAAGGCTAATTCAACTATTAATAATTACTACTTGGAAGTTTATAAGGATTCAAATCATTATTATTGAGGAAATTTATGGAATTAAAACTTAACAAATTGTTCAATTGTAATCCGTGGCTCACAATACTTGGAAATGGGTGTTGTATGTTCATTGATTTTTTTGCTTTATGAACCTAAATACAACATGCATTAAATGCATTGAAATTGAATTGGAACTCCATATTGCTTTGATTATCCTCTTGGTTTGTAATACCCCCATTGTGGAAAACATTTTCTAAGGAAAACTTACAATACCCTTATACATGGGGTGTCAAATACTTCAATCATGCCCTTATTAATTTATTTGAGTGAACATGACTGAGCTCCATGTAATACCTTCGTATTTTTTCCTCATCATCGTCGACTATTGGGGGTTTATTGGAGTGGTAATTAAATAAGTAGGTGTAGCCATGTAGGTGGGGTTTGGTAGGTACCTACTTAAAGTGATGGTAAGTAGGAAGGTGGAAAAGCATGTAGGTAAATAAATAGATGGGGGGGGGGAGGTGGGTGGGGATGAAAGTAGCACATTTTAAATTTATAGGTGAAAAGGTAGATGGGAAGAGTCTACTTTTAATTTACATTAGTGTGGCCTATGTTTTAGCCCAAGTGTACCATGTCTTCAATTGATTTTTCCTTTCAAAACCTAGTTATTTGGAATTTATTTGAAATTTTAGTGGTAGAAATCACTTGAAAATCAATATTTCCCACATTTTAAGTCCAAATGTTACCAAATAAATTCCATTAAATCCTACTCATTAAGATTTTTCCAACATCATGAAAGGCACATTCCAATTCTTCTGAAATTTTTAGCTATGATTTTATTTTATTTTTAGTCAAAAAATCATTCAATATTCAAAAACTTTTACACTGCAAGTCCAAACGTCATGGAACAAAGCCCATGCATGCACCTCTCTTTGTCGACAACTTTCCAAAGAGACCAAGAACGTGATCTAAAACATCCCATTTTGGTGGATCTCATCAATACAAACAAAACAAAACAAAACAAACAAACAACCTTCTTTCATATATAAATATATAGGTGAGTAGGTCACTGGGGGACAATGGAGGGTAGTAGGTCAATGGGTGGGAAAAGTTTCAAAAGCAAAAAAAAAAAGATACTGGGTGGGGGGTGGGGAGAAAACAAAGTTCCCCAAAAAAACTAAGATCAAGGAAAAAAATTGGGAAGGCCAGGGAAACAATAAAATTGCAAAAACAAAATTGAGATTAGGGTTGATCAAGGGTAAGAAAACGACAAAGAAAAAAAATCAACTTGGGATGGCACAAGGATAGAAAAGAGAAACTTATCATTGCACCATCCATCCACGTTGGTGCACTAATGGGTGTTGGTTCATTTTGGCCCGCACCATCCACTAGATGCCCATTATTATTTAGTTGTCAATGAACCTCAACTAAGTTATTTTTGGTTTCACCTTGGTAACCACTTCTAGAGGAAATAGGTTTCATAGATAGGTAGATAGATAGGAAAATAAATAAATAATAAATAAATGGTTTATACATAAATAAGGGTTGTTTATAAGCATGTTGTTAGTAAATAAGTAAATATATATATATTTTTTGAAGTAATCACATAGTTAACTAGGGAATTAGAACCCAATAAGAAATTGTTTTATGACCATTTACCATTCATCCTTCATGCTGCACTTGTGGGTGCTGGTTCACAATGGCTAATATAAAGCAATTCTAGCACTATCTTGGCGCCATTGCTAGATGTGACAATTTTTTTAGTTTCAAAATGTAACATATTTCAATGAACTTTTCAATAAACAACTATTATTCAGATTGCCATCTCCCTTGGAAATTAGAATTGACAAGAGGCATGAGTATTTAACATCAAGCAATTTGACTTTGCATGTAAGAAACATGCTAGCTTACTTGCAAACATTCCATAAAGAAGGTGTGAACATGCATAATCATAATTTCCTTAGTTGTTCAACCTTAGCATGGATAAATTGGCTATTTCAACACCATCAAGGAGCTCCATTTGGTTTAAGAGAGGGAAGGAAAAAAAATGATGTTCACTTCTCGCATCAAACAAGTTGATATCCTTCCATGATACATATGGATGTCGGAGTAGGTATTGTTAACAAATAGGAGATTTACTCAAGTGCAAACATAAATCTTTATTGAAAGGAAACTACAACATAATACTCACAACACAAAACACAACATCAAGAACTCTCCAAGGTTCTTGTCATGAGATATACACAAACTTGTGTAATGAAGAAAAGAGAGGCAAACCATCAACACCAAGGTATTTAACTAAAAGACCAAACCACAAATAACCAAATTAAAATAAGTAACGAAAGTAATTCAACCTTGTGAAAGTAACCTAGTTACTTTCCTACTCCAGTAACTAATGAAACCTAACTAGTTGAGCTTGAATTCTCAACACTCCCCCTCAAGCTCAAATCCACTTCTAGTACACCAAACATTTTTCTAAACTTCTTTAGCTTGTCTGTACCTAAAGCCTTTGTGAAAATGTCAGCAACTTGATCTTCGGTACTGACATGAATGAGGTCAATTTCTTTTGCTAGAACTTTTTCT
>Ga0209208_10000180_pt1 | contig 72725 bp, 65 predicted proteins | sample S1TSphfallax_3_FD_187694 | JGI IMG/M metagenome (GOLD analysis project Ga0209208, IMG submission 187694) | Host-associated microbial communities from peat moss isolated from Minnesota, USA - S1T2_Fd - Sphagnum fallax MG (SPAdes) (version 2) | ecosystem: Host-associated > Plants > Peat moss >... | reverse complement strand
CACATCGGTGAACGTGCCGTCGCGGTTGTTCTTGAACAGATGGCAGCGCGGTTCCTGCCCCGCGGGAAATCCCTCCAGCCGCCAGCCGTTGACCAGAAACACATCCAGCCAGCCATCGTTATCGTAGTCGTAAAACGCCAGCCCGCAGCCGGTTGTTTCCAGCAGATATTTATTGCTGCCTTCGCCGCCGTAAATCGTCTTCACCGCCAAGCCGGCTTCCTTCACCACGTCCACAAAACTGACGCCCAGCGGAGTCCCTTCAATCGGCGACTTCGGCCCTTTCGGAGCGGGCATCGCTTTGGCGTCATAGCTTCGTTCCACCGGGCCGGGCATCTGAATCTGCTGCGCGGCCGACAGAATATCGGCGAAAGGAAGAACCAGCGCCGTGCGGCTCAGCGATTGAATAAAGCGGCGGCGATTATTGCTGCGTATGGACATGCCAGGGCGAACTTTCAATGGAAATTTCCGGATGCTTGCGCAAGAAATCAAGCGAATAGGTGGGCGCGCCGGGGTCAACCTGTTTCGTCGCAAACAGCGCCGCCTGTTCGGCCGCTTTCTGCTTCAATCCCATGCGCCGGTAGATGACAGCCAGGTTGTAATGGGCCGCTAAATCATCCGGCTCAATGGCTTGCAGAGCTTCAAATTGCGCCCGCGCGTCATCATAAAAATGGTTTTGATAGTAAGAGATTCCCAACTCGCGGCGCGCGTCAATGGACATCGGATACTGCTCCACCACTTTTTTGAAATCGGCAATTTCGGCGTCGCAGTTGCCGGCGCGCCGGTCCACAAGGCCCAGGTAAAACGTGGCGCGCGCATTGCCCGCGCTCAGCGACAAAGCTTTTTCAAGATAAGGCCGCGCTTCCGAATATTTTTCCCACTGAATATCGGTCAGCGCAAGATTTGTGTAGCCGTCCGCGTAATCGGGCCGCAGACGAACCACTTGCTGAAACGCTGCCAGCGCTTCCGAATATTGAAGCTGGTCCAGATAAGCGATGCCCAGATTGTTCCAGCGCATCCAGTCCGGATTATCCAGCGGCTCCTGCACGCCCGGAAGGTTTTGCCCCAGCTTGAACGTGCGCGTGCGCGAACCCAGTTCCACAATCGGGTAAGCCGGATGATCTGGACCCAGCACATTATTCAAATAACTCTGCCGCAGATGCCGGTAATTCACGCGCGCCGTGAACGTCAGCGGGCCTTTCGCGTTGGCCGGAATTTGAAATTGATAGCGAATCAGCGCTGACCGTCCCGCTTGAATGGTGTTGTCGTAAGCAACGGAATGGATGGTCCAAACTTTGTGGTTGTCCACAAATTCGCCCTGCGAATTCACCGGGCGGTTGGTAAAGCTGTGCGCGCGTTCATCAATGGCGCCATCCGGCTTCAGGAAGCCGCTGTGATAAACCGGCTTGCCTGCCGCGTCCTGAACCGAAAATTCCACCCACGCCTCATAAAGGTCCCGAACTTCGGGAATCAGCGAATGGCCAATGTTCTTGTTTTGAATGATGACCATGGTTTCAATGGTCTCGCCGGGTGAAATGGTGAAGCCAGTTGAACCCAGCGGGGCAAACACTTGGTCGGTCTTGGGCTTGCGAATGCCAAAGAAATCAACATTCAGAAAATTGCCCGACTTCAAAAACTCCTTGGTTTTTTCAAGCTGCTCATCAAAGCCGTAATAAAAAGGAACCGCCGTGTTGCCGGCCAGCCAGCGGTGCGAAACAAATGTCCCTTTCTTCGCGCCATCGTCCGGCAGCTTGGGAATCATGCGCTGCATGTGGCAGTTCTGGCACGTTTGCACATCGGCCTGATAAAAGCTGAGTGGATTGCGCCTGGAAAATTTCGAATTCTGCCATTCGTCGTAAGTGTTGAAAGCGCGAATCCACTTGTATCCGTTCAACTGGTTCGGCAAATTCGCTTTGTGGCAGGCGGAACAGAATTCGGCGCTGCGATAAAAAGGCTGCATCACGGCCTGGGAGTGGCGCTCGGGATGCGCGCGAATTTCAGAATCCGGAACGTCGCCGGGAATGCGGTTTCCTTTTTCATCAACCATTTCGGACGGAACGCCCATCACATAACTGCCATTGCCCAGCGTGGGTTGCACCTTTTGCACGGAGTGGCAAGTGGTGCAGGTTACGCCAGCCTGATCGAAACTGCGGTCCACATGCGCGTCCTTCGTTAACGCGCCGCTCACCACGCCAATGGGGTTATGGCAACTGTCGCAATGGCGCGTGAATGCAATGCCCTTGCTGTCGCGCAGAATGTTGACGCTGGTGCGGTAAAACGGCGTGCGGAATGAGTTGGAATGCAGCGATTGCCGCCATTGGGAATAGGATTCGGCATGGCAGCGGCCGCAATATTCAGCAGTCATGAAGCTGGCTGCCGGAATGAATCCGCCGGTTTCGGTGGCCGCATTGCCGGGCAGCGAAATGTTGCCCGCGCCGAAAGGAAAATCGTATGTTTGCGCGCTTGCCGCCATGGCGAACAGCAGCAACCCGCCTGCAAGCTTCATTTTCCTGGCTAACCCTCTTATGACTAATCTAGTACACTGTTTTGAACATGCTGACGCGCAGGGAATTCTTAGCCGGTTCGGCCGCACTCGCCGCCACTCTGTTTGGCGCTCCGAAAGAATCAAAGGCGCCCTCCCCGGAATTGGAGAAGCTGGGAGCTTCGGCGCTGCGCGAGGCAAAAAAGTACAAGGCCACTTACTGCGACATACGCATTGTCCGTCTGCGCGACCAGCGCCTCGGCTTGCGCCTCTCGCCGGAACGCGGCACCGGCAAGACGCTTTCCGTTCCCAACGTCATGGAAGACATGAGCTTCGGCTTCGGCGTGCGCGTGATTGTGGACGGCGCCTGGGGCTTCGCTTCCTCGCCCATCGTGACGCAGGAAGAGATTGCCAACATCACCAAAGAAGCCGTGATCGTCGCCAAGGCGAATGCCGCCATTCAGCCCAAGCCCATTCAGCTTGCGCCCGTCAAGGCCTATCACGACCGCTGGGTCACGCCCTTTGAAAAAGACCCCTTCGACGTCCCCATCGCGGAAAAACTGGATCTGCTGCGCCGCTCGGCTGAGCAGGTAAAAAAGAACGCCAAAGTCTTCTCCGGCAGCGCGACCTTGAGCCTGCGCAGCGAAGACAAATATTTCGCCTCCAGCGAAGGTTCGTCCATTCAGCAATACATTCTCCAGATTTACGGCAACGTGGACGCCACCGCTGTCGACCGCAAAAACAATATTTCGCGCTCCCGCAGCTACGTTCCCACGCAAGCCTCGGCCGGCTGGGAATATGTGCCAGAAATGAATTTGGAAGAAAATGCCGAGCGCATTCGCGAAGAAGTGGTGGAGCATTTGACCGCGCCTCCGGTCACACCCGGCAAGAAAGACCTGCTGCTGATGCCGAATCATCTGATGCTCACCATTCACGAAAGCGTGGCGCATCCAACGGAACTGGACCGTTCGCTGGGCTATGAAGCAAACTACGCAGGCACCAGCTACATCACGCGCGACACCATCGGCAAGCGCATTGCCAGCGAGCATTGCACCTTCATCGGCGAGCGCACATCGCCGCGCGCCCTCGCCACCTGCGGCTATGACGACGACGGCGTGAAAACCTCGGCCTTCACCATCATTGACCAGGGCATCTTCCGAAACTTCCAAACCACGCGCGAACAGGCGCACTTGGTGGGCGACAAAGAATCGCATGGCTGCTGCCAGGCTGATTCCTGGGCCACCGTCCCCTTCCAGCGCATGCCCAACGTCTATCTGAAAGCCGGATCGGAAGACACCACGCTCGACAGCCTCATCGGCGGCATCGACGACGGAGTCCTCATTGACGGCCGCGGCAGTTACTCCATTGACCAGCAGCGCTATAACTTTCAGTTCGGCGGCGACGCGTTCTGGGAGATCAAGGGCGGCAAGAAAGCCGGCATGATTTCGCGCGTTTCTTACCAGGCCCGCACGCCCGACTTCTGGCAGGCTTGCGACGGCACCGCCGGTCCTGCCTACTGGCGGCAATACGGAACCACCGGCGACGCCAAGGGCGAGCCTACCCAAATCAATTCCATCAGCCATGGCTGCGCGCCCACGCGCTTCCGCCAGATCAACGTCATTTTGACCGACTAAGGAACACAAGATGCTGACCCGAGACGAAGCGCAAAAACTTTCAGACAAGCTGCTCAAGCTGACCACCTACCCGGAATGCAACATCAGCATCAATGACACGGAGCAAGCCTACACGCGCTTTGCCAACAACGGCATCACGACTGCTTCCTTCAGCCGCCGCCGCTCAGTCTCCATCAGCGTCACGCGCGACGGCAAGACCGGGTCTTATTCCGTGGATGAATTCGACGATGCCTCGCTCAGCAACGCCATGAAGAAGGCCGAAGAACTCGCCGCCATCGCGCCCCCGAATCCGGAGCGCCTGGCGCCGCTGGGTCCGCAGGAATATCCGACTGTCAGCGATTATGATGAAGCCACCGCCACCGCCCGTTCGCCGCAAATGATTCCGCATGTGAAGACCATCGTCGATGCTTCCATGAAGCAAAAACTGGTGGCGGCCGGGTTAATTGAGCGCACGCATTCGGTTCGTTCCATCGCCAATAATGCCGGGCTCTTCGGTTATCACGAATCGGCCGATTCGCAGTTGACCACCACCATCCGCATGGCCGACGGTTCCAGTTCCGGCTGGGCTGGCCAGCCCTCCACGAAACTTTCCGGCATCGACAGCGCGAAGCTTGCGTCCACGGCCATTGAAAAATGCCTGCGCTGGAAAAATCCCCAAAAACTCGCGCCCGGCAATTACACGGTGGTGCTGGAACCCACCGCCGCCGGCGACTTGGTGCGCCTGATGACCGGCTCTTTCTCCGCGCGCAGCACCGAAGAAGGCCGAACATTCTTAAGCAAGCGCGGCGGAGGTTCGCTGCTGGGCGAAAAAGTCTTTCCCGAATTCGTCACCCTGCGCACCGACCCCTTCGATTCGCGCCAGCCTTCCTCACCCTGGACCGGAGATCTGCTGCCCACCAAGGCCATCACCTGGATTGATAAAGGCACCATTGCGAACCTGGCGTATGACCGCTACTGGGCCGAGAAGACCGGCAAGCAGCCGACACCCGGCGGAGGCTTCGGCGGCCGCGGTTTCGGAGGCGGCGGGGAGAGCCTGATTATGGAAGGCGGCAATGCGACCTTGGATCAGCTCATTGCGTCCGTGGACCGCGGCCTCCTCATCACCCACTTCTGGTACATCCGCTATGTCAACCAGCAAACCCTCCAGCAAACCGGCCTCACGCGCGACGGCGTCTTCCTCATCGAAAACGGCAAAATCACCCAGCCGGTGATGAACTTCCGTTTCCTCGAAAGCCCGGTGCGCATGCTCAAAAACACCAGGCAGCTAGGCCAGGCCATCCGTGTTCGCGGCCTGGAAGGCGGCATGATGATTTCGCCCTCCCTTGTCGCCACAGACTTCCCGCTGCCATCAATCTCAGACGCGATATAGGGCCTTTCTCCTCTATTTCCAGTCCTGCGCGCCATGCCAGATGTGAAGAAGCTCAACGACTTCGTCTGTGTGGTTGTAAACCACAACGTAGGGCGGACAAACAAGCTCACGAGTGCCTCCGACTTCGGACAGTCGTCCAATGCCTGGAAAAACAGTCAGCCGCTCGATGCTGTCGGTGACAGCCTGCGCCAGCTTTAGCGCCGCTGCTGGACTGTCTTGTTGAATTCGTTCAATGCTGGCGACAAATTCATCAGCGGCTTCCGTTGTCCATCGAATCGCCCTCACTTTTTGAAGAGCTGGTCAATGCGGTTTAAGACTTCTTGATGCTCCACAAATTCTCCGCGATTGGCCTGTTCGATGCCCCGGTTCACACGGGCAATAAACGCGGCTTGGCTAGCCAGCATTCGGCTTACCGTCTCTTTTACCAGTTGTTCAGCGTCTTTTCCATTCGACGAGGCAAGCTGGTGAAGCTGTGTTTCCACTTCAGGTGAAAAATGCACTTCCATGCAACAAGATTATCAGCTCTCACGCAGTCCTTTATTTTTAGAAGCCGCCGTGAACATCCAGTAATAGCCAATGGCAAACGCAACAACTGCGCCCGCCGGGAGCGCGATGAGGCCAAAGCGTCCCGGGTCGACAGAGACGCCGCCAGCCATCGCGCCCAAACCGCTCTTCACGGAAACTCTAATGGCCAGGAGCCAAATAGCAACAAGCCAGATCGCCACGTAAACAATCACCCCAAACATCCCAGCCAAAAAGCTCTTCAAATAAATCATTCACTCTTCTCCCGCATACGGCTTCATCCGGTTCTGAACCAATACCTCCACAGCCTTCTCCTTGGTTTCCGGAGCCACATAAAAAAACGCCCCCGTCAAATCCCGCTTGAACAAAAATCCCCCGCTGTAAGTCCCGGTCTCCACCAAATAATCCACCCCAGCCTCCGTCAGCAATCCTTCCAGCTTCAAAGCGTCGCGCAAACGCCGTGCCATGTAAATCAAGTCCAGCTCAGCCTCGCCGAAGAACTCCGGTTCCTGCTTCACTGCGGCAGCGTTCCCTTCAAACACTGGCCATCCGGCTGCCCGCCGCCCACACTCACGCTCCGGTTGCCATGAATTTCCGCCTTCGCAATCGGAAACGTCACGGTTGTGCTCTGGCCGGCATTCAAATGCACGCGTTTGAAACCTTTCAATTCCGCGTTCACCGTCGCAGGATTGCTGACATACATCTGCGCCACTTCATCTCCCGCCACCTTCGACACATTCTTCACCGTGGCCGAAACCAGCACCTCTTCCGCCAAATTCTGAAACTTCAAACTGGAATACTGAAACTCCGAATAACTCAGCCCATAGCCAAACGGATAAAGCGGCTTGCCCGTGAAATAACGGTACGTCCGCCCCTTCATGGAGTAGTCGCTGAAATCCGGCAACTGACCGGCCGACTCATAAAACGTGACCGGCAGCCGTCCCCCTGGATTGTATTTTCCAAGAATCGCCTCCGCAATCGCCAGCCCGCCTTCCTGGCCGCCGTACCAGGATTCCAAAATCGCCTGGGCGCGGTCTTGCGCCGTGCGCACCGCCAGAGCGCTGCCATTCAGCAGCACCACAATCACCGGCTTGCCCACATCCAGAACCGCCTTCAGCAGCTTCTCCTGCGGTTCGGGCACATTAATGTCCGTGCGGTCGCCATGCGCAAAGCCGGGAATCTGAATGGGCGATTCCTCGCCCTCCAAGCGCGAATTCAAGCCCATGCAAACAATCGCGATATCAGACTCCTTCACCGCTTTCACCGCCTCCGCCAGCGACACCTCGGCCGGCGGAGCCCACACCAGTTCCACTCCCGCGCCGCCGTCTGTCTGCATATACTCGGCTTTGATCGCGTAAAGACGCCCCGCTTCCAGATGCGCCTTGGCGCTCATAATCAGGTATCCATTCGCGGCGCGCTTGGTCTGGTTCACCACTTCTTTGCCGTCCACATACAGCCGCCAGGTGTTGGTGCCAATGCAGCTGTCACACTCCTGCCGCGCCAGTCCCAAATCATAATCGCCTGTCACATCCACATGCAGGTTCGTCGTCCAGCGGACGGAAAAGGTGGGTTTCGGAAGACGGCTGATGACGGGCGTGCGGCGCATTTCATAGACAAAGTAGCCTTGCGGTTCGGGGCGCACCAGCACCGGCGCGCCTTCCAGCTTGTCGTTGTTGAAATATTCGGCCAGCACGCCAAACTGGCCTCCGGGCGCGCGCAAGTGAGAAGAAGGAATCAGCGCGGCGGACGCTTCGGCGTAGAGGCTGCCCAGCGCCCACTTGATTTTCGCCTTGTAGCCAATCACCTGCTGCAAGCCGGCCAGCGGACTCACAATGAAGTTCGGCGTGCCGTAGTAATTTCCCAGCATCACATCCGGGTCATCCGCCGCCGGCCCCACCACGGCGATGGTTTTCGGAAGCGTGGCCAGGGGCAGCGCATGGTTCTCATTCTTCAGCAAGACAAGCGATTCGCGCGCCGCCTGCAGCGCCAGGCCGCGATGCGCGACGGAGGAAACCTGCTCCATGCCAATCCCTGAAAACGGCACCGACGCGGGCGGATCAAACATGCCCAAACGAAAACGCGCGGTGAACAGCCGCGTCAGCGATTTATCAATCGTCGCTTCAGTGATAAAACCCTTCTCGACCGCTTCCGGCAGATTCTTGTATTCGTTTCCGCAAGTCAAGTCGGTTCCGGCGTTCACTGCCTTCGCCGCCGCTTCCGCCATGGACCCGGCATCATGATGGCCCTCAAAAATATCGCTGACCGCGCCGCAATCGCTCACCACATAGCCTTTGAAATTCCACTTCGTGCGCAGTTCGTCTTTCAGCAGCAGATCACTGGCGCAGGCCGGCGAGCCCAGCAGGCTGTTGTAAGCGCACATCACCGAATACGCATTGCCCGCGCTCAGGGTCTTGCGAAACGCGTAAAGATAGGTGTCGTCCAGGTCGGCCTGGCTCACCGTGGCGTCGAACTGATGGCGCGAAACTTCCGGCCCGCTATGCACCGCGAAATGCTTGGCCGTGGCAATGGTCTTGAAATATTTCGGATCGTTGCCCTGCATCCCTTTGATAAACGCCAGCGCCATTTCCGAAGTCAGGTAAGGGTCTTCGCCATAGGTCTCCTGGCCGCGCCCCCACCGCGGATCGCGAAAAATATTGATGTTGGGCGACCAGAACGTCAAGCCGTAATAGCGCCGGCGATTGCCATGCTTGACGGCGTCGTTGTATTTGGCGCGCGCCTCGGTCGAAATGGCGTCGGCAATGCGCTGCTCCAAATCCGTGTCCCACATCGCCGCCAGCCCGATGGCTTGCGGAAAAACGGTGGCATATCCGGCGCGCGCGTCGCCATGCAGAGCTTCATTCCACCAGTCGTAAGCGGGAATGTTCAGCCGCGGAATGGCGGGCGCGTTGTTCTGCATCTGCAAAACTTTTTCAGCCAGCGTCATGCGCGAAACCAGCTCAGCCGCGCGCTGTTCCGGCGTCTGCGCCAGCGCCGCCTGTGTTAACCCCGCCTGTGCTAACAAGCTGCAGGCCGCAAAGGCCGCAAAAATCAGTCTTTTCATGTTTGTGTCTCACTCCTCACCCCGCCTCACTCTCCACCAGCAGCTCCAGCATCCCCCGCAAAACATCGCTAAACACCTTCCGCCTCCGATGCACAATCCTCACCGGCCGAAACAACTCCGCCGGCTCCAATCGCAGCGCCATCAATCTCCCCTGCAGCAAATCCTCGCCCATCACCCGCTCCGGCATAATGCTCACGCCCGCCCCATGCGCCACCGCTTGCTTAATCATCTCGATATTGTCAAACCGCAGCACCACCTCCACCTCCACCCGCTGCTCCTTCAAATACCGGTCAATGTGCTGCTGAATCGGCAAATCATCGTCAAACCCGACAAAACTCATCCCCGCCAGCCCCGCCGCCGCCACGCTGTCCCGCCGCGCCAGCGGATGCTCCGGCGCAACCGCCAGCACCATCCGCTCATCCCGCCACGGCAGCGCCACCAACTCCCGCGTCGATTCCGCATAGCTCATCAGCCCGAAATCCGCCTCGTCCTTCGCCACCGCGTCCCAAACCCGGTCCGGCCGCAGATACTGCACATCCATCCGCGCCTCCGGAAACCGCTCCGCAAACTTCGCCTCAATCCGCGACATCTCCGGCAGCCCCACCGAATAAATCGCCGCAATCCGGACCGTCCCCGTCCCCTGGTTCAAAATCGCCGCCAGCTCCGCCTGCATCACCTCATGCCGCCGCAGCATGTCGCGGCAGTAATCCACGTAAATCTTCCCCGCCGCCGTCGGCGTCAGCGGCCTGCGGCTCCGGTCAAACAGCGCAACCCCCACCTCCCGCTCAATTTCCTGCAAAGCCTGGCTCGCCGCCGACTGGCTCAGCTCGCTCAGCTTCGCCGCCTTGCTAACTGATTGATAAGCGGCAACATCACGGATCAAACGCAGATTCGACAGGGTCACGTATTTACTCACACTAACATAAGTAAAACCGATACCGCGCTCGCCCCGTATTCAATTTGACGAATAGCAAAAAATGTCGCTATACTATGAACTCGCCTCTATTACCGCAAGAGGAACAAGTGTACCCAGTCGATACCATGAATCAGCTTCCGCCCGCGCAAGGCCTTTACCATCCCGCCCACGAACACGACGCCTGCGGCATCGGCTTTGTCGCCAACATCCAGGGCGAAGCCTCCCACGAAATCGTCCTCAAAGGCCTCGAAATTCTCGTCAATCTCGCCCATCGCGGCGCTTGCGGCTGCGATCCGGAAACCGGCGACGGAGCCGGCATCCTCATCCAAATCCCCCACGCCTTCTTCGCCAAAGACGTTCCCGCCCACGGCTTCACCCTCCCTGGCCCCGGCCAATACGGCGTCGCCATGTGCTTCCTGCCCGTCGAGCTGCAGCAGCGCCTCACCTGCGAAGGCATGCTGGAGCGCATCTCGCGCGAGGAAGGCCTCACCGTCCTCGGCTGGCGCGACACCCCCGTCGAAGCCGACGCCATCGGCCGCGTCGCCCGCGCCTCCCAGCCCTACATTCAGCAATTCTTCGTCGCCCGCCCCGCCGGCCTCACCGACGACCAGTTCGAGCGCAAGCTCTACCTCGTCCGCAAGCGCATGGAAAAGCAGATGGCTGAATCCGACGTGCGCGACAAGAGCTTTTTCTACATCCCGTCCTTCTCCTTCCGCACCATCATTTATAAAGGCTTGCTGCTCGCCCACCAGATCGGCGAATTCTACAACGAGCTGCTCGACCCCGACACCAAAAGCGCCCTGTGCCTGGTTCACCAGCGCTTTTCCACCAACACCTTCCCCACCTGGCAGCTCGCCCACCCCTTCCGCTACCTCTGCCACAACGGCGAAATCAACACCGTGCGCGGCAACGTCAACTGGATGAACGCCCGCCAGCCCGTCATGCGCTCGCCGCTCTTTGACGATTTCAAAAAGCTCGGCAACATCATCCAGTCCAGCGGCAGCGATTCGGCCGCGCTCGACAACGCCGTCGAGCTCTTCACCATGGCCGGCCGCTCCCTGCCCCACGTCATGGCCATGCTCATTCCCGAAGCCTGGGACGCCGACACCACCATGCCCGCGCCCAAAAAAGCCTTCTACGAATACCACGCCTCGCTCATGGAGCCTTGGGACGGCCCCGCCGCCGTGGCCTTCACCGATGGCCGCATGATCGGCGCAACGCTCGACCGCAACGGCCTGCGCCCCGCGCGCTATCTCATCACCAAGGGCGGCCTCATCGTCATGGCCTCGGAATCCGGCGTGCTCCAGTTTCCGCCGGAGGAAATCGAATCCAAAGGCCGCCTCCAGCCCGGCCGCATGCTGCTGGTCGATCTGGAGCAAGGCCGCATCGTTCCCGACCAGGAAATCAAGGAAACGCTGGCCAACCGCCAGCCTTACGGCGAATGGCTGCGCACCAACCAGGTCAAGCTGGAAGACCTGCCCAACCCCACCCGCGTCCAGACCTCCGACCACGCCACTGTTCTCAGCCGCCAGCGCTGTTTCGGCTACACCGACGAAGACATCCGTACCCTCATCACGCCCATGGTGGTCGACGGTCTCGAAGCCATCGGCTCCATGGGCACTGACACGCCGCTTGCCTGCCTGTCCGACAAGCCGCAATCGCTCTTCAACTACTTCAAGCAGCTCTTCGCGCAAGTCACCAACCCGCCCATCGATCCCATTCGCGAAGAAATGGTCATGTCGCTCAACAGCTACATCGGCGTCGAAGGCAACATCCTCAGCGAAGTGCCCGAAAACTGCCACACGCTGAAAATGGCGCACCCCATTCTGTCCAACCGCGACCTGGAAAAGCTGCGCCGCGTCTCGCGCGGTGACTTGCTTGCGTCATCATTGCCCACCATTTTTAGCGTGCATGACGGCGAACGCAGCCTCAAGCGCGCGCTCGACGGTTTGTGCCGCCGCGCCTCGCTCGCCATCAAATCCGGCTACACCCTGCTCATCCTGTCAGACCGCGGCATCGACGAAGAATACGCGCCCATTCCCTCCCTGCTTGCGCTCACCGCCGTCCACAATCACCTGGTGCGCGAAGGCACGCGCATGGGCGTCGCGCTCATCGTCGAATCCGGCGAGCCGCGCGAAGTCATGCACTACAGCCTGCTCATCGGCTACGGAGCCAGCGCCATCAATCCTTACCTCGCCATCGAAACCGTCGAAGACCTCGCCAGCAGCGGCCAGTTGCCCGCCGCCATCACGCCCGAAACCGCCGTCAAAAACTACGTCAAGGCCATCAACAAAGGCCTGCTCAAGGTCTTCTCCAAAATGGGCATCTCCACGCTCCAAAGCTATCGCGGCGCGCAGGTCTTTGAAGCCATCGGCCTGAATAAGGAACTCGTCGACGTCTACTTCACCGGAACTTCTTCCCGCATTGAAGGCATCGGCCTCGACGTGCTCGCCCAGGAAGCCGTCCAGAAGCACGCCTTCGCCTTCCGCCCGGTCTCCGACAACGAGCCCGAACTCGCCGTCGGCGGCAACTACCAGTACCGCATCCACGGCGAACGCCACCTGCTCACGCCCGAAAGCGTCATGAAGATGCAGCACGCCGTGCGCAAGAACAGTTTTTCCACTTTCCAGGAATACAGCAAACTCATCGACACGCAAAACGAGGCGCTCTGCACCCTCCGCGGCCTGATGCAGCTCAAAACCGTGCCGCATCCCATTTCCGTCGACGAAGTGGAGCCCGCCACCGAAATCGTCAAGCGCTTCGCCACCGGCGCAATGTCCTTCGGCTCCATCAGCACCGAGGCGCACGAAACTCTCGCCATCGCCATGAACCGCATCGGCGGCCGTTCCAACACCGGAGAGGGCGGGGAAGACGAAGCGCGCTTCATTCCCTTGCCCAACGGCGATTCCCGCCGCAGCGCCATCAAGCAAGTCGCCTCCGGTCGCTTCGGCTGCACCACCAATTACCTGGTCAACGCCGACGAGCTGCAAATCAAGGTCGCCCAAGGCGCAAAACCCGGCGAAGGCGGCCAGTTGCCCGGCCATAAAGTGGACGCCGAAATCGCCCGCGTGCGCCATTCCATCCCCGGCGTCGGCCTGATCTCGCCGCCGCCCCATCACGACATTTACTCCATCGAAGATCTGGCGCAGCTCATTTACGACCTGAAAAACGTCAATCCCGCCGCCCGCATTTCGGTTAAACTCGTCGCCGAAGTCGGCGTCGGCACCGTCGCCGCTGGCGTTTCGAAATCGCATGCCGATCTGGTCCTCATCAGCGGCTACGACGGCGGCACCGGCGCATCCCCGCTCAGCTCTTTGAAGCACGCCGGCAGCCCTTGGGAACTCGGTCTCGCCGAAACCCAGCAGGTGCTGGTCATGAACGATCTGCGCAGCCGCATCCGCGTTCAGGTCGACGGCAAACTCCAAACAGGCCGCGACGTCGTCATCGCCGCGCTGCTCGGCGCGGAAGAATTCGGCTTCTCCACAGCCCCTTTAATTGCAATGGGATGCATCATGATGCGCAAGTGTCACTTGAACACCTGCCCCGTCGGCATCGCCACCCAGAACCCCGTCCTGCGCAAGAAATTCGAAGGCACTCCCGAAAACGTCATCAACTTCTTCTTCTTCATCGCCGAAGAAGTCCGCCACTGGATGGCGCAGCTCGGCTTCCGCAAGCTGGATGAAATGATCGGCCGCGTCGACATGCTCGAAATGCGCCCCGCCATCGAGCACTGGAAAGCGCGCGGCCTCGATTTTTCGTCTATCCTATATAATCCGCAAGTCCCCGGCCGCATCGGCCGCCGCTGCACTATCGCGCAAGATCACGGCCTTTCTGATTCGCTCGACAACCTGCTCATCGAAAAAGCCAAGCCTGCGCTCGAAAACGGCGAAAAAGTAGAATTCTATTCCGACATCCGCAACGTTCACCGCGCCGTCGGCACCATGATGAGCGGCCAAATCGCCCGCAAGCACGGCTCTGAAGGCCTGCCCGACGACACCATTCGCATCCACTTTGAAGGCACCGCCGGCCAAAGCTTTGGCGCATTCCTCTGCCGCGGCATCACGCTCATGCTCGAAGGCGACGCCAACGACTACGTCGGCAAAGGCCTCTCCGGCGGCAAAATAGCCGTCTTCCCGCCGCGCGAATCCACCTTCCCGCCCGAGCAGAACATCCTCGTCGGCAACACCGTCCTCTACGGCGCAACCACTGGCGAAGCCTATTTCGCCGGAGTCGCCGGCGAGCGCTTCGCCGTCCGCAATTCCGGTGCCACCACCGTCGTCGAAGGCGTCGGCGACCACGCCTGCGAATACATGACCAACGGCACCGTCGTCGTCCTGGGCGAAACCGGCCGTAACTTCGGAGCCGGCATGAGCGGCGGCATCGCCTTCGTGTACGACCCAACCCAAGTCTTCCGCGATGTCCGCTGCAACAAATCCGGCGTCGATCTTGATCTCCTCTTTGAACGCGAAGACCTGCAGCTTCTCGAAAACCTGATCCGCCGCCACGTCGACTTCACCGGCAGCCCGCTGGGAAAACGCCTGCTGTCAAACTGGACCGAGACCGTAAAAAACTTCATCAAAGTGACGCCGCAAGAATACAAGCGAGTGCTCGAAAAACGCAAAGCCGCCGCCGCCATGCAAATGCCCCCGCCCCAACCCATCGCCATCGCCGAGGTCGCCCGCTAATGCTCACCACGCGCGCCTGCCTCTGCCACCGTCGTGGCGCGGACACTCGTGTCTGCCGCGTCGACACTCGTGTCGACGCATTGCCCCCCACCCAGGAGTCCTACTAAATGGGAAACCCCACCGGCTTCCTCGAATACACCCGCGAAACCCCCGCCCGCCGTCCCGTCATCGAACGCGTCAACGACTGGTTCGAGGTCTACCAGGACTTCGCTGAAGACTCTCTCAAAAACCAGGCCGCCCGCTGCATGGACTGCGGCGTCCCCTTCTGCCACACCGGCTGTCCCGTCAACAATCTCATCCCCGACTGGAACGACCTCGTCATGCGCGGCCGCTGGAGCGAAGCCATCCGCTCCCTCCACTCCACCAATAACTTCCCCGAATTCACCGGCCGCATCTGCCCCGCACCCTGCGAAGCCGCCTGCGTCCTCGGCATCAACGACAACCCCGTCACCATCAAAGTCGTCGAACAAAACATTGTCGATCACGCCTTTGAAAAAGGCTGGATCATCCCCGAACCGCCCAAGCACCGCACCGGCAAGCGCGTCGCCATCGTCGGTTCCGGTCCCGCCGGGCTCGCCGCCGCCCAGCAGCTAAACCGCGCCGGCCACCACGTCACCGTCCTCGAAAAACAAGACCGCATCGGCGGCCTTCTGCGCTACGGCATCCCCGACTTCAAACTCGAAAAACCCGTCGTGGAACGCCGCCTGGAGCAATTGCTCGCCGAAGGAATAGAATTCAAAACCGGTATCACCGTCGGCACCGACATCACCGGCGACGAACTCTTAAAGCAGTACGACGCCGTCCTGCTCGGCATCGGAGCCGAATATCCCCGAACCGTCGATCTTCCCGGCAACAATCTGAAAGGCATCCACTACGCCATGGATTACCTGACGCAGCAAAACAAGCGCTGCGCCGGCGACCGCGTCCCCCACGCCGAAGAAATTACCGCCACCGGCAAGCGCGTCGTCATCATCGGCGGCGGCGACACCGGCGCTGATTGCCTGGGCACCGCGCACCGCCAGAAAGCGCTCTCCGTTCACCAGTTGCAAATCAACGGCGCGCCGCCCGCCGAGCGCCACGAATCCACACCCTGGCCGTTGTGGCCGTTCCAGCTTCGCGTCGAAGCCGCGCACGAAGAAGGCGGAGCGCGCGAATGGTCCGTCCTCACCACCCATTTCACCGGCGACAGCGCGGGAAATGTCCAGCGCCTCCACTGCGTGCGCGTCGGCCCCAAGCCCAAACTGGAGCGCGTCCCGGGGAGCGAATTCTATCTGGACGCCGACCTTGTCCTCATCGCAATCGGCTTCTCCGGCCCCGTCAAAAACGGCCTTCTCGAACAGTTGCCGCTCTCGCTCGACCAGCGCGGAAACATTCAAACGAACGAAAAATTCATGACCTCCATTCCCGGCGTCTTCTCCGCCGGCGACGCCCGCCGCGGACAATCTTTGGTAGTCTGGGCGATAGCGGAAGGCCGGAAGGCGGCGCATTACATGGACGCCTACCTGATGGGTTCCAGCCTGTTACCCCTATAGTGCCAAAGCTCTGCCTTCTTTTTTGCCTCGCTGTCGTCTGCCCAGCCGCCGACTGGTCCACGCTTTACTCGCCGGCGAAGCTGAAAGCCGAGCAGCCGCGCCTGCAAACCGCCATCGACTTTCTCATCCAAAAAGAAATCCAGCCCTTCCTCCCCGACCAGCAAGTCACCGCCTTCGGCCTCCAGCCCATCGACTTGCCGCTCGACGGCTTCCGTTCCGATCCGCTGGACATCTACGCCGAAAACGGGCACATCATTTTTCCCGTCCGCACGCTCTTGTTTGTCGAGGATCTGTCGCGCTGCTACGGCTGGCTGTGGGCAAACCGCATGTCCACCAAAACCGTCGACGAGTATCTAGGCATGCTGCGCTACCGCAGCCCGTCCGATTTTCCGGGCGGCCAGTATCCCGACCCGCTGAAAGCCCTGCACATTCCCGACAACGCGCTGTCCAATCCCAAAGTGGTCGAAGCCGCTGTGCGCCTGCGCCGGACCGCTGACGCCTTCCTGCTGCTGCACCAGTTCGCCCATCTGCAGCTTCATCATCAGCCGGCCGCCAATCGCAGCTTCACCGACGCCCAGGAAATAGAAGCCGACCGTTACGCTCTCAACATAATCAAAGATAATTCCGTCACGCCCACCGGCATTTTTCTGGTCATGTACAGCGGAATGTTTTTGGAGACCGGCTCAGGCCTGGCGCTGCACCCCGTCACCCCGAACCGCATGCTGGCCATGGCGCATTTCCTGGACGAGCGCGTTTTCGAATTCATCCGCGGCCGTCCCGACAAAGCCACGGCCATGGACGGAATTCACTCCATCGCCAGCCTGCTGGTGGAAGGCGTGGAATGGCTCAACATTCGCACCCACCAGGAAGACCTGGAACAACTGGCGCTCAAGACCGATATCGCCACCCTGCAGCCCAGGCCGCTGCCCAAAACAACCAAATAACCGCAATTCGCTGCCCGGCCCCTGCGTTACTTCTTCGACGACTTCGCCGAAATCGTCTTCACTTCCGACGTCGCCGCCGCCGCGCTCGCCACCGGCGGCAGCCGGAACCCTTCGCCAATCATGTTGGCCATGGCGTGAACTTCCAGCCCCTCCGCTTCTTTCGTGAACAGCAGGCATTTCCGTTCCGGATCAAAATCCGCCTCAATCCAGTCGCCAGCCGCCACCTGGCTGGTCGCCATCAGGTTCGAAAGCGGATGCACCAGCAGCCGCTCAATCGCCCGCTTCAAATGCCGCGCGCCATACTTGACATCAATTCCTTCCGACAGCAGAAAGCTCTTGCCCGCCTCCGACACCGTGAACACAAACGTCTTCTCAAACGGCGAGTACAGAATCCGCTGCTGCACCTGCCCCAGTTCCAGGTCCAGAATGCGCCGCAGCTCGTTTTCGCCCAGCGGCTTGAACACCACCGTCTTGTCAATGCGGTTGATGAATTCCGGCGTGAATTTGCGGCGCGCCGCCTCCATTCCGGTTTTCGAAATCTTCTTCGCCATCTCCTCATCCGGTCCGGGCGGATTGTCGGCCGAGTGCGCGCGGTTGAATCCCAGCTTCGGGCTCACCAGCGCGCTCATCTCGCTGGCGCCCAGATTGCTCGTCATGAAAATCAGCGCGCGCGAAAAATCCACTTTGCGGTTGTCGCCCAGCGTCAAAGTCGCCTTGTCCAGAATCCCCAGCAGCAGATTCCAAAGCGCGTCGCTGGCTTTCTCAATTTCGTCAAACAGAATGAAGCTCAGCTTGACGCCTTCCGTGTGATGCTGGTTAATCACTTCCTGGCTCAGCAGCGGATGCGTCTCGCGATGCCCCAAATAGCCGGGAGGCGAGCCAATCAGCTTCGCAATTTCATGGCTGTGCTGAAATTCCGCGCAGTCAATCTTCACCACCGCGCGCGGATTATGCACCAATGCTTCCGCCGTCGCCTCCACCGTCCGCGTTTTGCCCGAACCCGTCGGTCCCAAAAAAAGGAAGTTGCCCACCGGCCTCCCCGGCGCAGACAAGCCGGTTGTGTGCATCTGGTAAATGTTCACAATCTGCTCAACGGCTTCGTCCTGCCCGATCACGAGTTTCAGGAGCGTCCGCTCCAGCGATTCGGCGTCTTTGCCCGTTCGTGATGGGTCCAGAACTTTGCGGAGCCGGCTCATAGTTTCGTCTTCCTTCCTGATCTTCGGGGCTTTGCGCCCGGGCTTATGCCCGGCCTTGCGCACCTGACTGCTACAGCATTCATCGTCAAAGGGCTGGGACTTCTTCAGTTTTCTTCTTCCTAGGCTTTTTCCTATTAGTCCTTTTTCGGCCAGGAAGGTCTCACCTCAACTCGACTGATTAGGGTTCTTCCCGGCATTTTTAAAATTCCCAGCACGATTTCCGCGATATCTTCCGGCGCAATCTTCCACGACGACTTCTTTTTCACCTCTTTGCCGCCAAATTCCGTGTCCACGCTCCCCGGCATCACATAACTAACGCGAACGCCGTCCGCGCGATGGTCCAGCATCATCGCCTCACTGAAACCGTTTAGCCCGAACTTGGAGGCGTTGTAAGCCGCGCCCCCGGCGAACGGGTTTTTTCCCGCCAAACTGCTCAAATTGACAATCTGCCCGCCGCCGCTTTGCTTAAACCGCGCCAGCGCCTCTTTGCTGCAATAAAACGCGCCCGACAAATTGGTGGCAATCAGCTGGTCCCAATCCTCCACCGTGATCTCGGCCGTGGGATGAAACACTCCAAACCCGGCGTTGTTGACCAGAATGTCCAGCCCGCCGAAAAGCTGGTCGGCCTCCTGAAAAATCCGCTGCACGTCTTCAAACCGGCTGACGTCCGCGCTGATTCCCGCAATTTTTCCGCCCTCGCCGCCCGCAATTTCCGCGGCGGCCTCGTCCACTTTCTTCTGTTCGCGCGCGCAAATCAGCACCTGCGCCCCTTCCGAATAAAGGGATTGCGCAATGGCCAGCCCTATTCCTTTGGATGCTCCCGTGACGATGACGCGCTTGTTCTTGATGCTTGTTGCCATAGCTTTCACCTTATACTGAAGAAGAGTTCCCCCTGTATGAGCGTTCTTTGGCTGCGGACTGCGGCCGCGTTGTATTCCTTCGGCTTGGTGTACGCGCTCATTTATTTGTTCCGCAAAAGCACCTCGCTGTTCCGCCCCGCGCTGATCGCCTTCGCCGCCGGCAGCATTTTTCACCTGGTGTCGATTGTGGAGCTGTGGTCGGAAACCGGCCATCTGCCGCTGAATAATTTCTACGAGACCAGCTCGCTCTGCGCTTTCCTGCTGGCGGTGGTTTTTTTAGTCATTCACTCCAAATACCGAATCTCCATATTTGGTGTCTGCCTGTTCCCCCTGGTGTTTTTCATGACGCTGATTGGCGCCACGGAGTTTCCGGTGGCCAAGTGGAGCAGCCCGCAAATCCGCAGCATGTGGCTGCTGGTTCACATCACGGCGGTTCTCATCGGCTATGCCGCGCTCATCTTCGCCGCCATTTCGTCGGTTTACTACCTGCTGCAGGAGCGCCAATTGAAGCGCAAGAACGTCGCGCCTTCGGCCAACCGCTTGCCGCCCCTCGGAACCATTGACCAGATCATCACGCAATCCATGAACACCGGTTTTGTGTTCATCACCATCGGCACCATCACCGGCATGGTCTGGGCCTTTGTCGACATCGGCACCAACTGGATTGGCAAGCCGGAAGTCGACTTTTTCCTGTTCACCTGGGCGTTTTATCTCGCCATGATTTTTCTGCGCGTGTCGGCTGGCTGGCGCGGCCGCCGCCTGGCTTGGCTGGCGGTGAGCGTGCTTGGCTGTTCGCTGATTACTTGGGCCGCGCATCTGGGCTTGCGGAGCTTCTGGCCCCAATGAAACTCGCGCTGGCAGGCATTAACCACAGAACCGCGCCCGTTCAGCTTCGCGAGAAGCTGGCCTTTCGCGCCGAGGACATTCCCGCCGCGCTGCTCGACATGCAATCGCGCGGCGCGCGCGAAGCGCTGATTATTTCCACCTGCAATCGCGTGGAAATCACCGCCGCGCTGGATGACGATGTCCCGTTTCAGGCGCTGTTTGCCGGCATGCTGGCCGGGCGTCTGCAATTGTCGTTTGAGGAAGTCCGCCCGCATTTGTATTTGCACGAAGAGCGCGAGGCCATCCGGCATTTGTTCCGCGTGGCTTCCAGCCTCGATTCCATGATTGTCGGTGAGCCGCAAATTCTGGGCCAGTTGAAGCAGGCCTTCGCCCAGGCCCGCGAACAAGGCGCCATCGGCAGCACGCTGGACGCGGTGTTGTCGCGCGCCTTCAACGTCGCCAAGCGCATTCGCACGGAAACTGAAATTGGCTCCAGCGCCGTGTCGGTCAGCTATGCGGCGGTGGAGCTGGCGCGCGAAATTTTCGGCTCGCTGCAAACGAAAAGCGTTTTGATTGTCGGCGCGGGCAAAATGTCGGAAGGCGCAGCCCGCCATTTGATGCGCGCCGGCGCGTCGGAAATTTTCATCACCAACCGGACGGCCGGGCGCGCCGAAGAGCTGGCGAAATTTTTCAGCGGCGAAGTGATTGCCTACGATCATTTCCCCAACCGCCTGGCCGACATGGACATTGTTCTGACTTCGTCGGCCGCGCCCGGATTCGTGCTGACCCCCGAAATGCTGCGCCGCGCCTTGAGCGCCCGCAAGAGCCGCCCCATGCTGCTGATTGACATTGCCGTGCCGCGCAACATTGACCCGGCCATTCAGAAGCTGGAGCACGCTTTCCTCTACGACATGGACGATTTGCAAAACCTGGCCGAGCGCAACCTGAGCGCGCGCCGCGAGGTGGCTTTGCAGGCCGAAGCCATTGTCACGGAAGAAGTGACGCGTCTCGAAGCCAAGCTGCGCGAGCGCGGCGTCGCGCCCACCATCGTCAGTTTGCAGGAGCAACTGGAAACCATTCGCCAGGAAGTGGTGGCGCGCTATCGCGGCCGGCTGGGCGCATTGACGCGCGAGCAGGAAGACGTCATTGAAGCCATGACGCGCGGCATTGTGAACAAGGTGGCGCACGGTCCCATCTCCGAAATGCGCCGCCAGGCGGCGGCCGAACGGCCCATGGACGGCGCAATGCAGGAAGCCGAACTGGTCAGCGCCGTGCGAAGAATTTTCCACTTGGGTGACACCAGAAAAGGGGACGGATAACTATGTCCCCGGCAGAAACCCCTCCCGCCGCCATCCCCCTCCTCCGTGGACAGAGCTGTCCGTCCCCTTTTCTGTCGCCGAAACGCACAGCATGAAAACTCTTGTCATTGGCTCCCGAGGGTCGCAGCTCGCGCTTTGGCAGGCGCATCACATCGCCGGCCGGCTGAAAGCGCGGGGCGTGAAAACCCGCATCGAAATCATCCGCACCACCGGCGATCATTTGCAAACGGCGTCGTTGGCGCAATCCGGCGGCAAAGGACTGTTCACCAAAGAAATTGAAGACGCGCTGCTGGATGGCAGCATCGATTTGGCCGTCCACAGCCTGAAAGATCTTCCCACCGACACGCCCGCAGGCCTGGCCATCGCCGCCATTCCAGAGCGCGAAAGTCCGTTTGATGCCATGGTCGGTTCCACACTGGCGAATCTGCCTTGGGGCGCGCGCGTCGGCACCAGCTCCAATCGCCGCGGCGCGCAGCTTCGCATCTTGCGGCCCGATCTGGATATTCAGCCCATCCGCGGCAACGTGGACACGCGCCTGCGCAAGCAAAAGATCGGAGAATTTCACGCCATTCTTCTGGCCGCTGCTGGCCTGCGCCGCCTGGGACTGGAACACGAAATGGCGCAAGTTTTTTCGGCGGAAGAAATCTGCCCCGCGCCGGGGCAAGGCGCGCTGGCGGTCGAAACTCGTGACGCTGATGATGCATTTCAGATTTGCCGCGCGCTCAATCATTTGCCCACCGAACAAGCGGTGGTTTGCGAGCGAACCGTGCTGGCCGCCCTCGGCGGCGGCTGCCAGTTGCCCGTCGGTGTTTTTGCGCAAGCGGGCCTGCAGGCCACTGCGGTTGTCGTGGCGCCAGACGGTTCGCGCTTCCTGCGGGAATCAGCCGTTCACGAAGATGCCATCGAATTGGGCCACATCCTGGCGCGACGTCTGCTGGAACGCGGCGCGCTGGATCTTTTAAGGAACGCTCCGCATGCGCCGTAATTTGCGCGGCCAGCGCATTGTGGTCACGCGCGCCCGGCATCAGGCGGAGGAACTCGCCGGCCCCTTGCGCGAGGCGGCCGCGGAGCCGATTCTGCTGCCCGTCATCGGCATTGCCCCGCCAGACGACAGGAGCGCTCTAGTTCACGCCGCCGAACACGCCGACGCCTACGACTGGATCATTTTCACCAGCGCCAACGCGATTGCCGCGTTCGTGGCCGAACTGCCCGACACCGGCCAATGGTTCAATCCGCGCATCGCCACCATCGGCCCGGCCACGCGCGAAGTGGCCGAAGAGTATGGCTTCCGCGTGGAGCTGATGCCGGAAAAATACGTCGCGGAATCTCTGGCGGAAGCCTTTCGCGCGCACCCGCTGGACGGCAAGCGCATCCTGATTCCCAGCGCGGCCGTCACGCGCGATGTGGTTCCCAATGAGCTGCGCAAGCGCGGCGCGGAAGTGGACGTGGTCACGGCCTATCAGAACGTCATTCCCTATGAAGCGCCGCAGCAGGCGAAAGAAATCTTTCAAGCGCCGCTCCCCGATTGGGTGACATTTGCCAGTTCCTCCGCTGTCGATCATCTGGCCGCGCTGGTAGACGCGGACATTTTGAAGCAAATAAAAATCGCCTCCATCGGCCCCGCCACTTCGGCCACCATTGAAAGCCGCGGCTTGACAGTCACTTCCGAAGCCCTGAAACATACAATTCCCGGCCTGATTGAGGCAATGAGAAACTACTGAAGAATGCATCTGTTCTCTCCCCTCTCAATTCGAAGCATCACCCTCCGCAACCGCATTGCTGTGGCGCCCATGTGCCAGTACTCCTGCGTGGATGGCCTGCCCACTCACTGGCATCTGGTTCATCTGGGCAGCCGCGCTGTGGGCGGTGCCGCGCTGGTGATGGCTGAAGCCACGGCGGTCGAGGCGCGCGGCCGCATTTCCCCGGGCGACACCGGCCTGTGGAGCGAAGCGCACACCGAAGCGTTCAAGCCCATTGCGGCGTTTATCAAAGAGCAAGGCGCTGTGCCCGCCATTCAATTGGCGCATGCCGGGCGCAAAGCCAGCGCGTCCGCGCCCTGGATCAATCACGGCGCGCAGCTCTCCAAAAGCGAGGGCGGCTGGGACACCATCGCGCCATCGGCCATTCCGTTTTATGAAAAAGACCGCGCTCCGCACGAAATGACGGTCGACGAAATCAAGGGCATTGTGGAATTGTTCGGCCAAGCCGCCAAGCGCTCGCTGGAGGCCGGTTTCGAAATTGTGGAACTGCACGGCGCGCATGGTTATTTAATGAACGAATTTCTGTCGCCGCTGACCAACCACCGCACCGACGAATACGGCGGCCCGTTTGAAAATCGCCTGCGGTTTCTGAAAGAGGTGACGGCGGCCGTGCGCTCCGAATGGCCGGACCATTTGCCGCTGTTCCTGCGCATTTCAGCAAGCGATTGGGCCGACGGCGGCTGGAACGCGGACGATTCCGTTCACCTGGCCAAGACAGTGAAGGATTGGGGCATTGACTTGGTGGATTGCTCCTCCGGAGCCGTGGTGCCGCATGCCAAAATTCCCGCCGCGCCCGGTTTTCAGGTGCCCTTTGCGGACCGCGTCAAGAACGAAGGCGGCATCTTGAGCGGCGCGGTCGGGCTGATTACCGAACCTCACCAGGCAAACGAAATCATCACCAGCGGCCAGGCCGATTTGGTGCTGATGGCCCGTGAATTTCTGCGCGATCCATACTGGCCGCTGCATGCGGCGAAGGCGCTGGGGGTGACGGTGAAGCTGCCGGTGCAGTATGAGCGGGCGTTTTAGCGAGTAAACTACAGAAATGGAAACCATCGAGATTGTTCTTGACCGCAAGCTTCTGCAAGCCACTGACCGCGCCGCCCGGCGCACGAAGCAAGACCGATCCGCAGTGGTTCGAGAGGCACTGCGAAAACACCTGCAAAAGCCCGACATGCAAAAATTAGAGGAGCTGGAACGTAAGGGTTATGAGCGCAAACCAGCCGGCGATGAACATCTTGAATGGGAGGCGGAGGCGGTGTGGCCAGCAGAGTAGGCCGCGGCGACGTATTCCTCTATCAGTTCGCGATGCCCGATAAGAAGAGACCCGTCTTGGTTCTGACGCGCGACAGTTCGATCAGGCATCTGACGACCGTGACAGTCGCGCCGATGACATCCTCTATCCGTGGCATCCCGTCCGAAGTCATGCTGGACGAGGAGGACGGTATGAAGGCACCTTGTGTGGTCAATCTTCATAACTTGATTACCATCTCGCAACAGCGTTTAGGCAAGAGAGTGGCCCGGTTGAGCGATCAGCGCATGAGCCAAGTCTGTGCTGCTCTTCATTATTCGCTGGGCTGCGATGGGTTGTAATCTTTAAGACCTGAACCTCAGGCACTGTCGCATTTCTGGCAGCGCTCCCCGGCCTGTAATCGCGCTTCCCGACGTCCGGGGCCGCATCACAGATGAGGCCAACCAGATCCAGCACAAGATCCGTCCATGCTTCCGCCGCGCGCATCGCAATTCCAGAGAAAGAGCGTCACTGAGAAAGTTGCCGGGAAGCAATGGTCGCAACTCGAAAGGGCCATCCACTGGAAGCCATTCCCGCTTTTCAAAAAACATCTATCTATCTGCATTTTCAATAACATACAGCACTTCGCGCCACTCGCCCAAAACACCCCGATTCTAAACTCCAACCAGGAATCAAGAATTCCATCCGGCTCTTTGCTTCCTCGCCGCAAGGCGTTCGAGGCATCCGCCAACAGCTATTTGACAATCCAAAATACATTGATCCTGCGCACCCGTTCGCGTGCGTCAAGTCAAACAACTGCAAGCAATTCCGAAAAAAATCATGAAATTACGATTTGAAATCGACTTTGCTTTTTAAATACAACAACTTACAAAATTGAAAGCCCGGTTTTAGGCTTCGTTTTGCCGATTATTCGCCAGCGGCTTCGCCCCGATTTCGCCCCGATGAGGCCGAACGCCTCTCTGGTCTCGAAGCCAGCGCGAAAGAACATGAAAGCACCTTAATCAACTCGCGGCCTTCCCCATCCCAATGCCCTACACTAATTCAATAGCTTCACGCCAATGGTCTAAACCGCCTCTATAGTTCAGTCTGTGTGCGCAGCGAAGTTGAAGTGCCTAGTATCCGCATCAATTCATGCCAGGAAGGACGAAAAAATGAGAGACACCATCACCACCACCATGGAGGATAGCCACGTGCTGACTCTGGAAGAAATTGGAAAGCTGAATGAGGAGAACAACAAACCGGCCGAAACGCTCATGAACATTGTCGGTCTCATCGCGCGCCGTTTCGGGACTGACGTCTGCTCCGCGTATCTGCTGGAGCCGGACCGCTCGCATCTGGTGCTGGCCGCCACCGTTGGTTTGCGCCGCGAGGCCATTGGCACGCTGCGCATGGCAGTCAGCGAAGGGCTGGCCGGGCTGGTGGCGGAGCAGGTGAAGCCGGTGGCGGTGGAGCAGGTGCGCCACCATCCGCGCTTTCAGTACTTTAAAGAAGCCGGCGAAGATGATTACCAGTCATTCCTGGGCGTGCCGCTGATTGAAGGCGGAGTTTTGCAGGGCGTGCTGGTGGTGCAGACCAGGGAGCCGCGCGCGTTTAACTCAGAAGAAATTCAAATGCTGACGGAAGCGGCTGCGCAACTGGCGCCCATCGTGACGCAGGCGCGCACGCTGGACCGCTTCATCGCTCCCGTGCAGGAGCGGCTGTTCTCGCTGGCTCGCAACTTATGGTGGAGCTGGGATAACGATTGCGTCAGCATTTTTAGCGATCTGGACCCCGTGCGCTTCGCCCAACTGAACCAGAATCCGCTGGCGCTGCTGAGTGAAATGCCGCTGGCCTTGATCGAGCGCCGCGCCAATGAGCTTTCGCTGCATAGCCGCATCAATTACGCGTACCGCCGCCAGCAGGAATATTTGTCGGCCGACCACACCTGGGGCACCAGCCATGCGGGCATTTTGCGCACCCGGCCCATTGGCTATTTTTCGGCCGAATTCGGAATTCACGAATCGCTGCCCATTTATTCGGGCGGCTTGGGCGTGCTGGCGGGCGACCACATTAAGAGCGCGTCCGACCTGGACATTCCGCTGGTGGGCATTGGGCTGTTTTATGCCCAAGGCTACTTTCACCAATATCTGGACAGCGACGGGTTGCAGCATGAGACCTACACCGACACCGACCTGGCGGCGCTTTCCATTCAGCCGGCCATTGGCACCAACGGCCAGCCGGTGCGCATTGTGCTGCAAACGCGCAGCGGCGTGATTCATGCGCAGGTGTGGCGCGCCAAAGTGGGCCGGTGCGATTTGCTGCTGCTGGATTCCAAGGTGGACGAGAACTCCCCGGAAGACCGGCAACTGACTTCGCGCCTGTACGGAGGCGATTCGCGCAACCGCATCCGCCAGGAACTGCTGCTGGGCGTGGGCGGCTATCGCGCCTTGAAAGCCATGGGCATTGCGCCCGGCGTTCTGCATTTGAACGAAGGCCACAGCGCCTTCGGCGTTCTGGAAGCCATTCGCTTCCGCATGGAGGAAGAGGGCATTGATTTTATGTCGGCCGCGCCGCGCGTGGCGCGCGAAGTGGTGTTCACCACGCACACGCCGGTGCCCGCCGGGCATGACCGCTTCAGCCCGGACCTGATTGAGGAGCATTTGGGGCCGCTGCGCGATTCCATGCACATCACGCACGACCATCTGATGTCTTACGGGCGCCAGAATACCGCCGACCATTCCGAATCGTTCTGCATGACGGTGCTGGGGCTGAAGCTTTCGCGCCGCGCCAATGCCGTTTCCTCGCTGCATGGCGAAGTGTCGCGCAATATGTGGACCGGCCTTTATCCCGGCAAGAGCGAAGACGAGGTGCCCATCGGCCACATCACCAATGGCGTGCATGTGCCTTCCTGGCTGGCGCCGCAGATGTACCGGCTTTACAACCGTCACCTGGGCACGGGTTGGCGCGAAGTGCGGCAGCCGGAGATTTGGGAGCGCATTGAAAATGTGGACGATGGCGAGCTTTGGGAAACGCACGTCGGCCTGAAGGCCCGGCTGCTGGAGTTCATTCGCAATCGCGCCATTGAGCAGGCGCACCGGCGCGGCGAATCTCCTGCCGTGCTGCACAAGCTGGGCCGGGTCATGAGTCCAGACGTGCTGACCATCGGATTCGCGCGCCGCTTTGCCACCTACAAGCGCGCCAACCTTTTGCTGACCGACATGGAAATGCTGGCCGGCATGGTGAACGATGCCAAGCGCCCGGTGCAGTTTGTGTTCGCCGGCAAGGCGCATCCGAAAGACGAGCCAGGCAAGAAGGTGCTGCAGCAGATTGCGCAGTTGATGCGGAACCCGAATTTCTCCGACAAGTTTGTTTTTATTGAGGATTACGACATCAACGTGGGACGCCTCCTGGTGCAGGGCGTCGATGTTTGGCTGAATAACCCGCGGCGGCCGCTGGAAGCCTCTGGAACCAGCGGGCAAAAGGTGGTGCTGAACGGCGGCTTGAATTGTTCAGTGCTGGATGGCTGGTGGGCCGAAGCTTACGACGGATTGAACGGCTTTGCCATTGGCAACGGCCGCACGCACAGCAGCATGAATGTGCACGACACGCGCGACGGCGAAGATCTGTACCGCGTGCTGCGCGAAGTGGTGATTCCGCTCTATTACCAGCGCGACCGCGACGGCTTGCCGCGCAACTGGATCAAGCGCATGAAGCGCACCATTCGCACGCTGGGCTGGCGGTTCAGCGCTGACCGCATGGTGATGGATTACGTGACCAAGTGCTACATTCCGGCCGCCGGCGGGACTTCCAGCTATATGCGCGGCGCGTAAGCCGCAATCGCTGCTCTTGAGCTATCTGCTCAAATCATGCATACTGATGCATATGCGAACAACGCTGATAATTGACGACAGTCTCCTGGCTCAGGCGAAGAAACTCACGGGCATTGAGGAGAAGACCGCGCTTGTGCATGCGGGTCTCAAGGTTCTGATTGAGCGCGAAGCAGCCAAGCGTCTGGCGGCTCTTGCCGGAACCCAGCCAAAATTGGCGGACATTCCCCGGCGGCGGATCTCCTGATGTGGCTGGCTGACACTTCGGTCTGGGTTGAACACCTGCGAGCGGGAAACGCTGATCTGGCCAGCCGTCTGAGTGCGGGGTTGGTGCTGACGCACCCTTTCATTTATGGCGAATTGGCCTGTGGAAACCTGAAAAACAGGGCCGCTTTTCTCTCCGACCTCAAGAGCCTTCCGGCGGCGGTGGTGGCAATGGATGACGAAGTGATGCGTCTGATTGAAGACCGAAAGCTGTGGGGCCGCGGCATCGGCTGGGTCGATTCCCATCTGCTGGCTGCGGCCTTGCTGTCTCGCTGCCGGCTGTGGACGTTGGATAGGAGACTTTCGCTGGCCGCAAAAGATTTGGGCCTTGCCTAAGCCTTGGCTAAAATAAATTACCTTGTCCAACGATCCGCAAATTGAAGAACTCATCCGTTACATCAATCTGAAGCTTCTGGCGCTGGGGCAGCCCACCAGCCAAAGCACGGCCGACCCCTACTTTCTGGAAATTGCCGGCCCGCTGCTGCGCAATTATCATCAGAAAAGCCAGTTGCTGGGAGACCGGCTTTGCCCGGTCGACGCGCGCATCCAAAGCTTTCTGGACGCTTATCTGGACGGCGAATCGGCGCGTCTTCCGGCGCAAACATTCGTGCTGGACCGGCCCCACATGGCGCGCGTGCTTTCGCTGCCTCCTGGCGTGGATCGTCTGTCGTCGCCTTATCTTCAGTCCTACCGCGTGCCGCAGGGCATTCTGCACAATCCGCGCAGCGACCGCCGCACCACGCAAGGCATCTTCCATATCGTCGAAGGCGGGTTGCCCGTTCCTGCCGATAAAATTGCCGTTCCCAAAGTGGCCTTCTCACGTCTGCTCGCAGCGGCGCTGAATCCGCCCGCCGATGTCATGGCGCTGCCGTTCACCGCCAACCAGTGCGACCAGGTCCGCACCTTTGTCACGCTTCTGTTGCGCCCGCTGGTCTGTCCCGCCACCGGAACCGAGCCGGCCAAGAGAATGGAGACGCGCTTCTTCGTGCCCGGCAGCCTGGTCAGCAATCTGGATTTCGTGGAGGAGATTTTCGGCAATGGCGGCGACCCGGATCTGCCGGAGAATGATTCCGCTTTGGATGTGCTGCATTGGACCGGCCATACCGGCTGCGTCATTCTGGCGCCGCACATTGTTGGCCTGAAGAAGAAGGACCTCGGCCTGCCGCATTACGACGAAGCCACGGAACGGCAGCGCGCCGAAGGCATGTGCTGGAAAGACGCGTCGGAGGTTTACAACAACGGCGGCGCGTTCAAGCTGGCCTGCCGCGATGCGCGCGGCGTCATGGTCACGCTGATTGCCGACAATTATTTCGGCTATTGCAAGAAAGACGTGAAAACGCAAATCAGCTACGCGGCCAACCTGTATGGGCTGGCCGAAGAAGAGCACGCGGGCGGAGCCATTGCCTTCCCGGCTTACGTTCTGGGCCAGCAGTTTTATGCCGGCCGAACAGTTCTCACCAAGAAGGTGACCTTCAACGACGCCATGAAATGGCTGGGCAAACGCGTGACGGTGCATGGCGATGGCTTCGCCGTCGACAACCAATACCCGTCCATCATCTACGTGCCCGAAAATGCCGAATTCAGCGTGCGCAGCGGCACTGTGGAATGGGACCATCTCACCGGGCGCAAAGTGCGCACCCTGCGCGCGGACGAAACCTATATCCTGCCGTGGGGCACAAAAATCCGCCTGGAAAAACAGATTGGCGGAACGGCGTGGCGATTGGTGGCGGTGCGTGCCGACGGCATTCTGTGCCACAAGCCCTGCACGGTTTCGGGCGGCGGCAAATCGGAGATCTCCAAATCCATTGGCAGCATTATTTTGAAAGGCCCCATTTTCGTGGGCGATTATCACGCCGACATGGAGAAGGTGGAAGAGATTCTGCGCAAGGATTTTTCGAGCGCCTATAAGACGCCTCCGCCGTCGCTGGACCGCGCGCGGCGTCCTGTTCTGAGTTCGGAACGGTCGCTGGGTTCGGTGATCAAGCTGCTGACGCAATCGGCCGAATACACCGACGAACATAATCAGTGGATTGCCGAACTGTCGGCGGGCGTGCGGCAGTTGGTGATTACCATCAAGCGCTATTACCGCCAGGACTGGGGCGAGAATTGGCGTCAGCATTTCAGCGTCGATCACATCAACGGTTCGCTGGGCAACGAATTGAAATTCGAGAACCAGAAGATGCTGGCCAACTATCTGCGCATGGGCTACGATCCCGATGGCTCCTGGCGCATTTACAAGCTGCGTCCCGATTTTTCGCCCGCCGACAAAGTGCAGATGGAAGACGACATCACCGCTTCCGTGGTGCTGCCGAAAGAAAGCCTGAACAACCTGGACCCGGACTACAAAAATCCCAGCGTCAAGATTGTCCAGAACTGCGAGACGAAGCTGTTTCAGCGCCCGGACGACGCCATTCATCGCGGCTTCGACAAGGATGCGGAAGCGGACTTGGCTTCGCCCGGCACATTCATCTCGAATTTTGAGCCGCTGGATTTGGAGGCCGCGACCAAGATTGTGGATGAGGTGGTGGAATTCGATAAATTCACCGAACCCATGAAGCAACTGCTGAAGAATTTCGTGCAGAATCCGCATCCGGCCTACGTGGTTTCCTCCGCCCACCCGCGCATTGTGGATGGAGCGCCTTCAAAGAATCCGCGCTATTTGCAGAAGCGGCCTGATCTGGTTCATCCGGAGGGCGCGTATGTGGCCGAAATCGGCACGCGCCTGGCGCGCGAAATTCCGCCCGATTTGCCGGCGCATTTTCCGGTGAATGCCGTCTTGTCGGGACGCCGCAACAATCCGCCCGACGCCAAAGCGGGCATTCCGCCGCTGGCCGTTTACAATCCCATTCATTATCAGGAACTGCCGGAACTGTTCATGGATTTCATCAGCAGCCTGACCGGAAAATCGCCGTCCACCACAGGATTTGGCAGCGAGGGCGCGCTGACCAAGAGCCCTTTCAACGCGCTGCCGCCAGTGGTGGACATCAACAACGCCCTGGTGTCTTTTATTCTGACCGGATACGCTGGTTTCACCACCGCCGCCGGGCATATCGGGCCCAAATATCGCGTGGATCATGACAACAGCATGCTGGTTCCTGAATTGTGGTGCCGGATGCGAACGTTCGAGCGCGAACCGGAATATCTGATTCAGCACAAATACCTGGAACGCGTGGAAGATTTTCAGCACAAGGACCGCACCGTGCTGGCCAGCCGTCTGGGATACCGCATTACGGCCGAATTTGTGGATCACTTCATGGGCCGGATTTTTGAAGTGCCCGGTGCCGTCTTTCCCGAAGAATTATTGCGCCCCGAAACGCAAGGCCTGGACGATTTCGTCGCCGGCGTGGATGCCATTGTGGAGTCCCAGCGCGCCGTGGCGCTTAATTATTTTGCCGATGGCAGCGTGGCGCAGGCGTGTCCTCCCATTCACGCTTTGTTGCATGTGATGGCTTATGGCACGTTTAATGGAATGACGGAAAAGGACGCCGCATTCCGCGCCCTGTTCACGCGCGAGAATTTGCTGGCCAGCGATTGGTACAAACAGCGGCTGGCTGCCAAGCAATGCGTCGATATGGCGCTGTGGAAGCGGCATTCGCAAATGGTCAAAAGCGAAATTGTCGATAAGCACTTGGCCCGCGTGTCGGCGCCGGCATACCTGGATGAGCTAGTCGGCACACTCGGCGCTGATCCATCTTTATATTCCTGAGGCGCTTTACGCCTGAAGCAGAACGCTGGGCAGCGCGGTGAGCATCCGCTCCTGCTCGGTCATGTCATGTTCGCCGGCTTCCACGTTCACATACTGCCAGTGATGCTGCTGGCAGTAAACCGAGCAAGATCCGTCATCGGGCGGAGTTTGCGATTGCAAAACGGTGTTGAATCCCTCATGATGCAGCCGGTCAAAAAGCTTGTCGTCCAGCACCAGAAAAAAGTCGTGCGAACTTGCTTTGGGATTCAGGGCAATTTTCGAAGCCTGCGCGGAAAGCGGCCCATCGCTGCGAAATGACAGCGCCGTGATGCCGTCTTCGGCATTATTGTGAACCCCGACAATGGGCGTCTTGCCGCCGCCCAATTCGGCCAGAACAGCGCTGCGAAGCTTTCGTCCGGCGGCTAGCGCTGGCTCTGACGTGGGCCCGAAATGCGTCAATGAATGCGCCAATCCGATGTCGGTGAACATGCGGTTCGGGTCGAACGAATAGGCCGTCCCCTTCAGCTTGAACTTGATGAGACGCTCGCCCTCGGAGCGGATTTCAATCAGCTTGCCGCCGTATTCTTCAATGATGTGGCGCGTCACCACGGCCGAGCCATGCTCGTTTTCATGCGGGTGGAAATAGATGAGGCCGCGTTCCCCTTTGCGCTTCACATCGTCGATGACCACGCGCACGCGCGTGTCGCCCACCAGCACGGTTTTTTCCGAACGTGTTTCCCCTTGCGCAACCGGCGTCAGAGCCGCCCCCATACCCAACAGCAGAGTTCTTCGCGTCACCTGTGTCCTTGTCTCTACTTTACGCGCGTTACTATTGCTTCGTGCGGATCACGGTGGCTCATACGAAATCAAGAGAGGAAATCAAGCGGATTGTAGACCGCTCCTTTGACGATTTGTTTCGCGGAGTTGGCTCGCTTCCGCTGCAGATTGTGGATGAAAAGCGTCAGTGGGATGGCGACACGTTGACGTTCTCGTTTGGCGCGAAAGTTTCCCTGCTCACGTCGCCCATCCGCGGCACCATTCAGGTGACGGAACGCGATGTCACGATAGACGCGGATTTCGGACTGCTTGAAAAACTGCTTCCCTCCGCGCAGACCAAGGCTGCTCTCGAAAACCGGGTAAAGGGCTTGCTGACCTGACCCGTGAATTTTACTGGAACTGCGTTTTGCCCCATCCGCCGGCTGGCCAAATCCGTACTAAGCGGTTGGAGGCCTAATGCCGATTCAACTGTTCTTTTGCCTTTTGCTGGCGTCCAGCGCCTTTGCCGCGGACGATAGCCAGAATGTTTCGTTCGACAAGCCGGTGCAGATTCCGGAAGCTGTTTTGCAGCCTGGGAAATATTCGATTCGCCTGGAAGACCGCATGGCGGACCGCGCCATTGTGCGGATTACCGGACCCGGCGGCGTCGAGCATTATCTGCTGACTGTTCCCAGCAAGGCATTGAAAGCATCAGGAGCGGGGCTGATTTTTTTTCCCAGTTCCGCGGGTACTGCGGCGCTGAATGGCTGGGAATGCGCTGGCTGCAAGCGTCCGCTGGAATTTGTGTATCCCAAAGACGAAGCCGTGAAGCTGACCGCCGAAACCGGCAAGCCGGTTTTGGCTTACGATCCTTCTTACGACAAGCTTCCGGACGATCTCTCTCCGGCCGACCGCAAAGTGGTGACGCTGTGGCTGCTTGCGCCGAAGGCTGTCACGCCTGAAGGCAAAGGCGAAGGCTTGACGGCCGCGAAATACAGCGCTCCAAGGAAACTGGCGTCGGCCCAACCGCTGCCAAAGACGATGCCCAAAACTGCATCTCTTGCGTTTCTGGAGCTGCTGGCGGGCATACTGTCCTTCGTCGCCGGCATTATCGCTTTTCTCTGGCGCAAGGTGTCGGCGCTGCCAAAGGTTTGGAAAATGGCTGGTTTGACAATGATTGGCGGCATGGTCTTGGGCTTCGCTTTGCCTATTGCTTCGTCTTATCAGACGGCACAAGTCTACCTTCCGTCACCGGCCCAGCTCGCTCCTGCGAAGGCAGATTCAGAAGTCGAACGGTTGAAGGCGCGCAATCGGCGGCTGGAAGCGCTTCTCGCGGCGCTGCGCGAAAAGAATGCTGAGTAAATTCTTGTGCGCGGCCGGCCTGATCTTGTTCGGCCTGGGCTCGGCGCAACTGGTTCGATTTGAGTTGTTTCAATCGGCCAGCGCGGCGTCTGCTCCGAAGACGCCGGTGCTGGGCAAACTGGAGATACCGCGCCTGGGATTGTCATTGCCTGTCATGGAAGACGACGATCCAAAGAGCCTGGCGCTGTCGGTGGGACACATACCGGGAACATCGGTTATCGGCTCGCTAGGCAATGCCGGAATTGCGGGCCACCGGGACACGGCGTTCCGGCCGTTGCGCCGCATTCGCGTGGGCGACCGAATTGAGACTCATACCGGCCAGGATGCCGTGTATGTGGTTAAGACCATTCGCATTGTCAATCCCGCCGACACTTCCATGCTGCATGAATCGGCATCGCCGCTGCTGACGCTGGTCACTTGTTATCCATTTGATTACGTCGGTTCCGCGCCTTACCGGTTTGTTATTCAAGCGGAGATGACAGCCAGTCGCCGGATGAAATGAGTTCCAGCCCATCAGTCGGAGGCAAGTAAAGATAGAGGTAAGCGGCCACGCCGGTTCCATGTTCCAGGGTCACTTCGGCCAGTTGGCGCGCGTAATCGGCGCCCTCATAATCATCCAGGCGCTGGAACATTTCAGTGGTGACGCCTTCAAACACGTCCCCCGTGACCCACTGATTTTTGCCCGCAGGCGCAGCCAAGCCCGGATAATGCGCCACGCGAAACAGACGACCGGGAATGCGCGCGTGGCCCAGGAAGCGCGCGCCTTCTGCCAAAGCGCGGGCATGTTCGTTGGCACAGCCCAGCCGCAGAGTTCCATAGACGAACAGGCGATCCACTAATGCTGTAATAAAAACACCCCTCCAGTGCATTTTCTCAACCGCCGTTCGCTGCTTCAATTCATGCTGGGATCGCTGGTTTCTTCCAGCGAAATTTCGACGCCGCTGGGCCGTTTGCAAGGCACGGAAAACGACAGCGCCCGCATCTTTTTGGGTGTTCCCTTCGCTCAGCCGCCGATCGGCAAGCTGCGCTTTCGCGCACCGCTTCCCGCCAAACCTTGGACGGGCGTTTTGCCGGCCGTGACGCAACCGCCGGCGCCCATGCAGGCAGGCTCAGCACGGATGAGCGAAGACTGTCTTTACCTGAATATCTTTGCGCCGAAAAGGCCTGGTCCGCATCCCGTATTCGTTTGGATTTATGGCGGCGGCAATAACGCCGGCTCAGTCAGCCATCTTGACGGCAGCGCTTTTGCCCGCGATGGCGTGGTTTGTGTCTTCATCAATTACCGCGTCGGCGCGCTGGGATTTCTGGAGCTGGAACGCGGCAGCGGCAACAACGGCATTCGAGACCAGGTGCAGGCGCTGCGCTGGGTCCAGCAGAATATCGCGGCATTTGGCGGCAATCCGCGGCAAGTGACAGTGGGAGGGCAATCAGCGGGGGCGAAAAATGTGGCGGCGCTGATGGCCGCGCCGGAAGCCAAAGGCTTGTTCCAGCGCGCCATTATGGAAAGCGGCAGTGCGCAGACAGTGCATACGTTGCAGCAGGCGCAATCCGTCAGGTCCCTCATGCCTTTCAGCGCCAGCCAGTTGCGCACCATGGATGTTAATGAACTTCTCGACGCCCAGAGTAAACTCCTGGCCGCGTATCCGGCCAACTATCCGTTCCGGCCGGTGGTGGACGGCAGTTTCCTGCCGGATGTGCCGCTCAAGCAGATCGCGAAAGGCTCCTCGGTGGATTTGCTGCTGGGCACGAACCGCGATGAGATGGCGGCCTTCGTGAATCCGGAACAAGCCGCGCAGCCGTTAAATCAGAAAGAGATGGGAAACATGGCGCTCGGCAATGTGACGCCGCTCGAAGCCGCCTACCGTTCGGCGTTTCCCAGCCTGAGCACCGCGGAGATTCACATCCGCATGCTGACGGCGGAAGAATACTGGATTCCGTCCATTCGCATCGCCGAAGTGCGCCGCGGCCAGCGCGTGAAAACGTATATGTACCGCTTCGACCATAAGCCCGCTTGGCATGGGCGGGAATCGGCTTTCGTCTGGAACCATGATTCGCAAATTCACGCGGCCTGGGTGGAGTTCATTCGCACTGGCCAGCCGGCGGCAACTGGATTGCCGTCCTGGCCCGTCTATAAAGAAGTGACACGCGAAACCATGGTTCTGGATGACGAATCGCAGTTGGAGTCCGATCCCAATGGAGTGGAACGGCGGATTTGGAACAATCGTCTGTAGTCATGCTTTCCCGACGAGAATTTATTCAAGCCTCGCTGTTCGCTATCCAGGACCCCACCTTCACCTCGGCCGTCAAAGTGGTCAGCCTGCTGGTCAGCGTCAAAAACAAAAAAGGCGAACTGAATCCAGATCTGGAGCAGGCCGATTTTCAGGTGCTGGAAGACGGCCGTCCGCAAAAGATAAAATACTTTGCGCGCCAGACGGACCTGCCGCTGACCATTGGCCTGCTGATTGACGTCAGCATGAGCCAGGAGCATGTTTTGGACGCTGAACGCAGCGCCTGTTTTCGTTTTCTGGACCAGGTGCTGCGGCCGCGCCAGGACAAAGTTTTCATCACGCAGTTTGATTCGCGCATCATCACGCGCCAGGAGTTAACCAGCTCCTGGAAAGACCTGAACGATTCGCTTTCTTCGGTGGAAACGCCGTCGCGCAGACAACTGGAGCAGGGAATTGGCACGGGCACGCGGGTTTTCGACACAGTGCTGGAAGCGGCCGGCATCATGAAGCCGGTGCAGGGGCGGAAAGCCGTCATCATTCTTTCCGACGGCGACGACAACGACAGCGAAGCAAACCTGGACAGCGCGATTGACGCCGCGCTCAAGGCCGACATGCTGATTTATTCCATTCTGTTCACCGACGGGGGTGGCGGCGGCGCGGGCCAGCATGCGCTGGAAAAAATGGCTTATGAAACGGGCGGCGCCTATTTTGCGGTGTCCAAAAGGCTGACTATCGACCAGATCTTCGACCGCATTCAAACCGAGCTGCGCAGCCAGTACAACATCGGCTACGTTTCCGATAAAGCGGTGGATATTCCAGAGTTTCGAAAGCTGCAGGTGGCGACAACGGACAAGAGCTTTAAGGTGCAGACCAGAACGCGCTACTGGGCCACGAATTAAACCAAAACCACATCCACGCCGCGATCCTGAAGCGCCTTCACATCGCCAGCCGGGGCGTTCCGGTCACAAATAACGCGCTGGATGCTGTCCAGTTGCGCAATCCAGGCCAGGCTCCGCTGGCCGAAGCTTTTCAACTCAGCCAGCAGCGTCACCTCCGAAGCCGCCTGCATCATCCGCTGGTTCAGGTGCGCCTCTTCAATGTCCGAAGTGGTCACGCCGGTTTCCACATTCAGCCCGGCCGGATTCAAAAAGCAGCGGCTGGCGTGAAGCGATTTCAGCATCTGCTCAGCTTGCGGACCCACCAGGATGCCCTGCGGATGGCGGTGAAGGCCGCCCAGCATCACCAGCCCGATGTGCGTCGATTCGCTCAGCAGGCTGGCCACCGACAGCGAATAGGTAATCACCGTTGCTTTGTGGGTGTGCTCGCTGCGCAGCAGCCGCGCCATCTCGGCCGTGGCGCCGCCGGGGCCGATCATGACGGTTTCCGCTGGCCGGATGTAGCCCAGTGCCGCGCGCGCCAGCCGTGTTTGCTCATCGGAGGAAGCGGCTGTGTGCCCGTTCAATAGGGGCTGCGGCGGCTGGGGCCGGCTGACCGCTCCGCCGTGGGAGCGGACCAGTGTGCCGGCGCCTTCCAGCGCATCCAGATCCCCGCGTGCCGTCACGCCCGAAACCCGGAACCGCTCTCTGATTTCGTCCACCGTGACGCGGCCCTGCTGCGCCACCAAAAGCGCGATGTCGCGCCGCCGCCGAGTGCGGTCTCTTCTCTCCGGCTGCCCCACGTCCCGCTGGAGATTCATTGAATCTGTCACGAAAAGTTCCTAACTACCAAATATGCATAGTATGTTAAACCAATTTCCCGGAATCGGAAGCCAAAAAGTTACTTATTATGTCGTTTGCTTTCGTGTCTTGTTTACGCGCGGTGCCTGAGGCCTTATGCCAAGTAGATTTACTTATTGAAAGCAAAGGCTAATAGCTTTCGCGGCGGAATGCTAGTAGTTTTTCTACGTATTCTTTCGTTTTGTTTCGTTTCTATTGACATAACCTTCCGGTCCGCTTACAATTCGATAACATCTAGTCTCTAAGGGAGCTAAACACTATGTGGTTGAAACCGTATTGCAGGCAGCTTTGTTCTGTCGCTGCGGGACTGGCTCTGCTGGCGTTTCTTTTCGCCGGGCGGCCTGTTCTCAGTCAAGAAGTAACTGCCGCAATTAATGGAGTAATCACTGATCCTTCCGGCGCCACGGTGCCCGGGGTGAAAGTGACGGTAAAGGATTTAGACCGCGGGACGACTTATCCCGCCACAACCGACAGTGCAGGACGCTACACGCTGCCCCGCCTGCCGGTTGGAACTTATGAAGTCAAAGCGGAAGGCAAAGGCTTTCAAGCCGCGCGCCAATCGCCGGTCGTCCTGGTTTTGAACCAGGTGGCCAAAATCGACTTTCAACTGACAGTCGGAAACGTGAATCAGACGGTGGAAGTCACCTCCGCCGCGCCGATTCTGCAAACGCAGGCCACGCAGTTGGGCACCGTGCTGGACGCCCAAACGAACGTGAACCTGCCTCTGGCCACGCGCAACTATAACCAGTTGACGCTGCTGGCGCCCGGTTCTGTCACCACTGACCCGAGTGAGTTCACTGGTGCACAGACCACCTTCGGCAGCGGCCGTCCGTACATCAACGGCAACCGCGAAGAAGCCAACTACTATTTGCTGGACGGCCTGGATAACAACCAGGTCTCGGAAAATGACGTGGGTTTCGCGCCCAGCGTCGATTCCATCCAGGAATTCAACCTGATTACCCAGAACGCTTCGGCCGAGTTCGGCAACTTCATGGGCGGCATTATCAGCGTCATCACGAAGTCGGGAACGAATTCGTATCACGGCACGGCGTTTGAGTTCATCCGCAACGATCAATTGAACGCCAACCAGTGGTCCAACAACTTCCAGGGCATTGCGCGTCCTCTGCTGCGCTGGAATGAGTTTGGCGGCGCGGCTGGCGGCCGCATCATCAAGGACAAGCTGTTCTTCTTCGCCGATTATCAAGGCTCGCGTTATGACCAGCCTGCCACCGGCGGCGGCTTCACCGTCTTCACGACGGCTGAGCGCTCCGGCAATTTCTCCGCCGTTTCGACACCGCTTTACAACCCGTATTCCAGCACCACGAATGCGGGCAGAACGCCCTTCGCCGGCAACATCATTCCGGCCCAGTATTTCAATCCAACGGCTGCCGCCATTCTGGCGTCGCCGCTGTATCCGCAGCCGCTGAATGGAAACTTGGTCAACAACCAGGTGAACTATTCACACAGCTACACCAACAGCGACCAGGGCGACCTCAAGATCGACTACGCTCCGACTGAAAAGGACCATATCTATGGCCGCTATTCAGAGCAGAATGTGGTGAACCCGGCCACCAACAGCCAGCCGCTTCTCTACAACAGCTTCAACAACTACCCGCTGTACAACGGCGTGTTTGATTACACCCGCACCATCAGCGCGACCTTCGTGAACGATTTCCGCGCAGGCGTCAACTATTATCCGGTGGTGACCGGGAATGACGCTCCCGCCACGTCCAACACCTTTGGAATCGGCGGTGCGCCGACCAACTTCCTGCCCTCGCTCAGCTTCAATGGCGGCAACGTTTCCAGTTTCGGCAACTCCGACATTCTGCAAAAGTTCTCGTCCACTGTGGGGCAGATTGAAGACACCGCCATCATTTCGAAGGGATCGCACAGCATCAAGGTTGGCTTCCAGTATCTTCGCCAGCGCATTGACGTGTTCTATGCGGGCAACGAAGGTCTGGCCGGCCAGTTCACCTTTAACGGCCAATACACCGGCAACACCAGCGGCGGCACCACCACCAACGGTTTGCCCGAAGCGGACTTCCTGCTCGGCTTGCCGGAACAGTTAGGCGTCGGCGCGGGCGGCGGAACCTGGGGACAGCGTTCCAGCATTCCGGCCGCGTTCATTCAGGACGATTGGAAAGTCAACAGCAAGCTGACGGTCAACCTTGGCTTGCGCTGGGAACTGCACACGCCCTGGAACGAAGTCTATAACCGCCAGACCAACTTCAATGAATCCACGGGCGCGGTGCTGATCTCGGGTCAGACCAACCTGTTCAACGACAACAACGCTTTGTACAACCAGTACAACGGCATCACCAACTTCCAGCCGCGTCTGGGCATTGCCTATTCGCTGGACAAGAACACGGTGCTGCGCGCTTCTTACACCATGTCGAATTACCTGGAAGGCACGGGCACCAACCTGCGCCTGACGCGCAACCCGCCATTTCAGACCGGTCACTTGGTGACGTACAGCACGGCTGCGGACCTGGCTTTGCCGCCGACCAATTTGACCACCGGCTTTTCGGCCTTCCCCAGCAGCGGCTGCACCATCGCCGCGGCGGAAGCGTCGTCACCGGCCTGCTTCTCTGGCGCAACCATCTTCACCTGGGATCCGAACAACCGTCCGGCCGTGGTGAACCAGTGGAACGTCAGCCTGCAGCATCAATTCGGCAACTCCATGACGTTGCAGGCTGCCTATGTGGGCCAGAATAACGACCACCTGATGGTTCCTGTCAACGCTTCGCAAGGCTATCTCACTTCCAGCGGCACCGTGCTGCCCAGTCCGTATCTTTCGGGCAACCCCACGCTGCTGGCCGATAACCCGACCGACAAGCTGACCATCACGAACGGCATCCAGAATTACAATGCCCTTCAGGTGAGCTTCCAGAAGCGCCTCAGCCAGGGACTCGAGTTCCAGGCCAACTACACCTGGTCGCACTGTCTGACCGATTCCATCGGCTACTACGGCGGCTACGGTCAGGGCGCTGGCAACTACTACTACTGGCAGGACACCTACAATTCGAAGTCCTACTACGGCAGTTGCTACTATGACGTGCCCCAGGCCTTCAATGGCTTCGCGACCTACGATATCCCGTTTGGCCGCGGCCGCACCTTCGGCAAGACCCTCAACAAGCCTGTGAATGCGCTGATTGGCGACTGGCAAGTCAGCACCATCGTCACCATCCATTCCGGCTTCCCCTTCACCATTGGCGCGAACGACGCATCGGGCACCGGGTCCTTCGGGCCGCTGGCCAGTTGCAGCGGTTCGCCGATTGTCCTGGGCAAGCAAAACAGCCCCAGCGGCGGTTATCAATACTGGAGCCAGAGCACGTTCTATCAGCCCTCCTCGGGTTTCGGAAACTGCGGCGTGGGCATCATCCGCGGACCGGGCCTGCATACGGCTGACTTGGCGATCTCCAAGAAGTTCACCGTGACGGAAAGCCAGAATCTGGAACTGAAGGTGCAAGCCATCAACTTCACCAACACTCCGATTCTGAACGCCCCCAGCACCGGCCTTGGCCAGACGCTGGGACTGGTGAACAGTTCGCAAGGCGCACGGCAGATTCAGTTTGGCTTGAAGTATAACTTCTAAGCCGAAGTGAGTTGTGAAAAGGCCGCCGGATCGAAAGGTTCGGCGGCCTTTTATTATTCGATAGTATAAAGACCATGTCTAGAACCACCCGACGGAACTTTGTCGTTCAATCCGCTGCCGCTTTGGCCGCAGCCCGCACCCTTTCCGCTTTCAACCCTCTGCGCGCCGGCAATCTCGGCGTTCAGTTGTACACGGTCCGCGACACCATTGAAAAAGATCCACTCAAGGATTTGAAGGCCATTGAAGCCATCGGCTACCGGGAAGTGGAAGTGGTTTACGCGTCGCTGGATAAAATCTGGCCCGCGCTGAAAGAGACCAAGCTGAAGGCCGTCAGCGCACATGTGGATAGTGAGTTTTTCTTCGAGCCAAGCCTTGGCAAGATTGACGAAGTGGCGGGCAATTTAAAGGAAAAAGGCTTCACTTACATGGTGATGCCTTACGTTCCGAACGCAAACCGCGGCGGCCTGGATGTCTTCAAGAAATTCGGAGACATTCTGAACAGAGTGGGCGAAAAGGCAAACGCCGCTGGGCTGAAGCTCTGCTATCACAACCATGCCTTTGAATTTCAGCCAATGGGCGGAACGACGGGCTTGGCGGTGATGCTGAAAGAAACGCAGAAATCGCTGGTTTCGCTGGAACTCGATATTTTCTGGGTGAGTGTCGCCGGGCACCAGCCTGTCGAACTGATGAAAGAGTATTCCGACCGCATTGTTCTGCTGCACCTGAAAGACAAGGCCGCCAATTTCCCCGTTCAGTACAACGAGAATGTGCCTCCCGCCACGTTTAAAGAAGTGGGCCACGGGTCCATCGATATTCCGGGCGTGCTGGCGGAAGCAAAAAAAATCGGCGTGACGAATTATTTTGTGGAACAAGATCATACGCCGGGCGACCCGCTGGTGTCGCTACAAGAGAGCTTCGATTATCTGAAGGCACACTTCGCTAAGTGAGGTGGGGCAGGCGGTTGCGCCTGCCAGCCCGCTAGACCAGCGCCGTGCGGACGAACCCGCAGACACAGGATTCTGTTCAATATAATTTAGAGTTCGCTCGAGTTTTCCGTGTCCCGTTCGGCCAAGGATCAAATTTGCTTGGCGCGCTGTAGACCCCTTCAACCACCGCATGATCATGGGAACAGCTACGCGCGCCAGCATCAGCAGATGAACATGGTTTGGCATCACAACCCACGCATGAATGTCGTAGAATCGTCGTTCGCGATCGCCTACCAGCAGCGCATGCGACACTAAATCGGCAATACGGGCGGAACCGCCTGTCCCACCTTCCACCTCTAAATCAGGTGCCAGAACGCGCTAACTGCTCTTTGGCGGCCGCAATCTGCAAGGCGTGCCGTTCAATGCCTTTCAGCATGCCCTTGAACACCACTGCGTGAAAGGGCACCACCGAATACCAGTACAAAATGCCCATCAGCCCGCGCGGAAGGAAGAGCGCCTCCTGTTTCAGGACGCATCGATCGCCGGACTGCTGCGAAATCAGAAACTCCAGCAGCGCTTCCCCCGGCAGCCGCATTTCGGCGCGCAACGCCAGTTTGCTATCCCGCTCATAGCCGGTGACGCGCCAGAAATCAAGCGCTTCGCCGTAGCCCACCATTTCCGGATCGCGCCGTCCGCGCCGCAACCCCGGGCCGCCCACCATCACATCCATCCAGCCGCGGATGCGCCACAGCCAGTCGGCCGCATACCAGCCATGGCCGCCGCCCACGCGGCAGACGGCGCGAAACACGGCCCAGTCGGGAGCCGCAATTTCGGCTTCGCGCACGTCTCTAAAAACCGTGCCGCCCGCCCAATCCGGATCGCCCGGAATAGGGCCAGCCATCGACCAGCTTGTCTCCACATCGGCGTGCGCAATTTTCTGAAGAGCGGCGCGAATGGCCGCGCGAACACTCAGCAATTCCTGCGGAATAATCTGCGCAATTCGATGATCGCTGCAGATCACCGGGTTGCGTAGGCCTTCCGCCAGCGGTTTGGCAATGTCTTTGCTGAGCGGCGTGACCAGGTGAATCCAGTAAGAACTCAGCTTCGGCGTGAACACCGGCACCGGAATGACCAGCCGCTTGCGCAAGCCTAATTCATTGGACATGACGTGCATGATCTCCAGGTAAGACATCACGTCCGGACCGCCGATTTCATACGTCTGGCCGACAGTTTCCGGGTTCTTCAAAACGCCAAGAAGATAACCAATCACGTTGCGCACCCCAATTGGCTGGCACAGCGTGCTGACCCATTTCGGCGTAATCATGATGGGCAAGCGCTCCACCAGATAGCGCAGAATTTCAAAGGAAGCCGAACCGGAGCCGATAATCATGGCCGCGCGCAAAACAGTCACCGGAACATCGGACGACGCCAGCGCCTCTTCCACTTCGCGCCGCGACGCCAAATGCTGGCTCAGGTCTTTGGAAGACGCACCCAGTCCGCCCAGGTAGATAATGCGCTTGACGCCCGCCGCGCTGGCGCCCTTGGCAAACGAAGTCGCCAGTTCCCGGTCCTTGTCGGCATAACCCGCGCCCGCCGACATCATGGAATGAACCAGATAAAAAGCGGATTCGCAGCCTGCCAGCGCTTTGGCCACGGCCGCAGAATCCGCCAGATCCACCTGTTCCAGCTCCAGCGATTGATCGGCTAACGGATGCGCGGCCCAATCGCGGTCGCGAATTTTTCGCACGGAACGCACCAGGCAGCGCACTTGGTAGCCTGCCTCCAGCAAACGAGGGGCAATGCGGCCGCCAATATAGCCGGTTGCCCCCGCAATCGCAATTGTGGACATCCGCCCATTAGATGTCAGCCTTTAGGGACAGAGACAGTAATATTGCGAAATTTCAGGCCGCCGGTGTGGTCGCCCTGGATGTAAAACGGCCCCGGTTCGGCTTCGTCCGCATTCATGGCGCCGCCGGTGATGCCTTCAATTTCCTTGTTGTCGATGATGGTTTTGCCGTCGCGCACAATGGTGACCATGCGCCCTACTAAGGTGATGTCGAAGGTCTCCCACTGGCCCACCATGCGCGGCAATTCGATGGCCGGCGGAATGCGGCCGTATATGGATCCCATCGACCGCTCCATCGGCTCTTTGGTCTTCTCATATTCCAGTTGCACTTCATAGCGGCCGCGAAGATAAAAGCCACTGTTTGCCATGTCCGGGCAGTTGACTTCAAAGTGAAGCTTGAAGTTTTCAAACTTGCGAATGGAGCGCAAATTATCGCCATGTTCTTCGTTAATCAGTTCGCCATCCTTCACCACCCAATGGCTTTTGGAAGGATCGCCAATCGGCTCCCAGCCCTTCAGGTCTTTGCCGTCGAAAAGAGGTTCCGGCTTTGACCACTTGGTGACCGGCGCGCTTTTTAATTCCGGTGCGCGAACGCCCGCCAGATCCATGGTCTTGTCGCCCGTTTTCTGCACGCCCGTGAGTTTGTCGCCGGAAGCATCCAGGTCCCAGGTGGTGGCCGGGTGCATGCCCGATGCCGGGGAAACAATCAAGGTGAGGTGAGAGCCGCTGAGTTTCACGTCGTCCACCGGATGAACGTGCCCGCCGGTGGGCTGGAACCAGACCTCCAGTTTGCCGCCCTTGTCGTAAACGCCAAGCCAGTTGGCGCCAACGCCGGACGGAGTCTTCACATCAAAATCCCAGCGCCCGAGGAACGGATTTGTGTCCGCATGGGCAAGGGCGCAGCCGGTCAAAGCCGCGCCGAGAATGAAAGCTGTCTTGAGTTGCATCTAGGAAGTTTATAAGAGTGCTGCTAACCAAGCCGGCCAAGCAAATGGTCGCCCACTCTGAGCGCATTGGCAATGATTGTCAGCGATGGGTTTACGGCTCCGCTGGAGGCGAAAAACGCGCCATCCACCACATATAAATTGTCGACATCATGCGTCCGGCAATTGACGTCCAGCACCGACTGCTTTGGATCAGTTCCAAAGCGGCAGGTTCCGTTCTGATGCCCGACCCCTTCCAGCGGAATTCGCTTCTTAAAGTACGCATTCAAGTGGAGCCAGTGGTCCGCGTGGCCTTCCTCCTTCAGCGTCTCAATCCACTTGTCTTTCAGCCGCTGAAACGATTCGACATTGTTTGGCGTGTAATCCAATTGCACGCTCCCGCGGTTGATCGTCACGCGGTTATTCGGATCCGGCAGATCTTCCGTGGTCAGCCACCAGGGCACCGCGTGTGTGGTCATCAGGTCCAGCACAAAGGCCGGCGTCAGCAGCGGCGCATCGGCCTTCATCATTTGGTGGTGGAACGAGCCAACGGGCTGAATGTTTCCCATCGGGAACGGGTAATCTTTGTCGCCGAAGTAGAAATCGTTTAATGTAAACGTCTTCATATACGAAGACTTGTTCGGCTCCTTGCCGATGGCCAGAATGGCGTCCGCCTGATGAAACATAAAGTGGCGTCCCACCATATCGGAGCTGTTGGCCAGGCCGTTGGGATGTTTGTCGCTGGCGCTCAGCAGCAGCAGCGCCGCCGAATTGATGGCGCCGCAGCACACCGCCACGATGTCACCGAAGAAGCTGCTCTTTTTGCCCGTGCCGTCCAGTTCCGCCTCCACCGATTCAACGGCAGTGCCGGCGGCATTGGTTATCAGCCTGGTGACCTTCGCTTGCGTGAGCAGCGTCACATTCGGCAGGCGCATAATCTGCCGAATGCAGTTGATGTCTGAATCCGATTTTGCGTGAACCAGGCACGGATAGCCGTCGCAGGTGTCGCAGCGGATGCATTTGCTTTCGAGCGTGTCCGCTTCGTCGCGCTTCAAACCGAGCGGGCAAGGAAACGGGCGCAGTCCGCGCTTCTCCAGCGCCTCCTGAATTTCCTGCATGCGCGGCTCATTGGCGATTGCCGGAAACGGATATTCGCCACTGCGCCGCGGCTCGGTCGGGTCCAGGCCTTGCTTGCCGTGAACGCAGAATAATTCTTCCGCCTGGGTGTAATAAGGCTCAAAAACGTCGTACTTCACGGGCCATTCCGGAGAAATGCCGCCTTTGTGATGAAGCACGCCGAAATCCTGCTCGCGCAGCCGAAAGAGCGCCGCGCCATACACTTTGGTGTTGCCGCCCACCCAGTAACCGGTGCCCGGATGCAGGGGCTTGCCGTTCTTGTCGGTCCAGACATCCTTGGTGTGATAGCGGTTGTCCAGAAACACCGCCTCGGTGCTCCAGTTCGGTTTTTCCTGCGGCAGAAATGAGCCGCGCTCCAGCACCAGAATTCGTTTTCCCGCCCGCGCCAGGTGGTAAGCCAGAGTCCCGCCACCCGCGCCAGTTCCAATGATGACAACATCAAAACGCTCAGCGGGCATTAATAGCTGCCAGCCTGGCGAAGCATGCCGCCGTCAATAAAATGTGTTGACCCCGTGACGTAGCCGGCCTCGTCGGATGCCAGATAGACCGCCAGGCTGGCAATTTCCTCCGGTTTCGCCCAGCGTCCCAATGGAATTTCCGCCATTAGCGCCGCTTCCATCTCGGGCTTTTTTTCAACATCGGCATCAATCGGCGTGTAGACCGCGCCCGGCCCAATGTTATTCACGGTAATCTGATGCGGCCCTAATTCGACGGCGATCGTTCGGGTCAGCATCCGCATCCCGCCCTTGCTGACACAATAAGCCGAATTGGTCGGCATCGGCAGATCCTCATGCACGGAAGAGATGTTGATCAAACGCCCGCCGTGTCCTTGCTTGATCATCTGGCGCGCGGCGGCTTGGCAAACCAGGAAAGGCCCCATCAAGTTCACCGCGAGTATCTTTTGCAATTCCTCCAGCGGGTAATCGACAAAAGCGGCTTTCTTCTCGATGCCGGCGTTGTTCACCGTGATATCGATTTTTCCGAAGGTCTTGACGCAACTCTCGATCAGGGTTTGCACCTGATCGGGCTGCGAGACATCCGCTTCGACGCTGAGCACCTTGCCGCCGAATTGACGAATCGCCTGCTCGGTTTGGCTGGGGGTGTCCGGCTTGCCGACATAATCGACAACGACGGACGCCCCCTCTTGCGCAAACCGAATGGCTATGGCCTGGCCAATTCCCGTGGCAGCGCCCGTCACGATTGCAACTTTATCCGTTAACCGTCCTTGTGGCATCGCCCATTGGAGGGCAAAGCAGGCGATTGTGTTTCAATAACCGGCCGAATGAATGGTGAAATCCACGCCGCGCGTCCGGTTCACCGCCACCGTCGCCGGCAAATCCAGCATTTCCGTTGGGAAAACCATGGGCGTGCCATTCAAGGCCACGTAGCTGAATTGCGAACCCGGTTCAAACCAGTATTCGGTCGCCATGGTGCGGCGTCCGTTTCGGAACATCAGCACCGTGACCGGAGGAGGCGGGGGCGGGGGAGGCGCGTAAACCATAGGCCGGTAATAAGCTGGCGGAGGCGCATAGGTGACGGGGGGGCGCTGCGAGTAGCCGTAGGAATCGCGCGCTGGCGGCTGCTGCTCGTAAGAGGCTTGCTGCGTCATGGGAACGCCAAAGTCGTCCATAATTTTCAGCGTCAAGCGCGTTTCCGGTTTCAGCACCGGGCGCGGGCCGCGGCGCGGAAGGTTCAGCAGGTCAATGGGCCACAAAACCGGGATCAGCCATTCCACTGTGTCGCGCACCGGGTGCCCGTTGCCATGAATTCGGCCTTCCTTATCGACGTTATACTTCGGAACATAAACGACCTTGGCCGAAATCGGAATAATCTGACCCGGCGGAATGAACATCCGGTCGAATTTCAGCTCCATCCAGCCTTTGCCGACAAAATGGCCTGGGTCTTTATAGTCTTCAAAACGGCCTTCCAGATAACTGCCGTAAGGAAGCACGGAACGCCCGTAGAGTTCGACATGGCTGACCTGGCACAGAACCGGATCGCCAATGTCGGTGGTTTTGGAGGAAAGCTTTGGTTCAGAAACTGTGCACTGAATCATGGAGCCTGCCGGGATCATTTGCTCGGCCGCGTAGCTGGACAGTGGCAAAGCGAGAAGAATTGCAAGTACTGAGCCCTTCATCGTGAAACCTCTACTTCAAAATAGGTTCGTATACGAGGGTAAACCTAGTATTTGCTCAGTATGCAGCCTTCCACGCGGGCAGTCAAGGGAATAAGTTCTGGGAATTCACTGAACCGTGACACCTTTCCCGCGGAGAGGATCTGCCCGCAAAGACAACAAATTCATGGGACGTATTTTTATGCAAACCATGCTGGCGCTTCCCGCCGCTAAACCAGAGATCCATCTGATTGGAGACGGCAGCTTTCAGGACACCGTCCGCCTAGGCAGTTGGGCCTTTGTGGCGCCTGATCTCGGCCTCCAGAACGTCGGTTCGGGTTCGGGCGAGGCCGTGGACTACTTCGAGACCCTGGCGCTGCTCAGCGGCCTGTCCGCGATTCATCGCATCGACCGGACCACCAGGCCGATTGCCATCGCCACGGATTCCAACTGTGCTCTTCGCCTGCTGACTTGCGCGGCGGATAAACTGCCCTTGCCTGCTGGCCGGATGTTTGAACGCGTCCAGTCTCTATACGGCTGGGCCGAAGCTCTTGCGGGCCAGCGATCCTATTCACTGAGATTGATCGGCTCCAGCAGCACTCCTGAGCATAAGGCGTGCCATAAGCTTGCGGTGACGAACCTGAGGGGGCAGATAGCGGCTGACCCGGCTCTGGCTCGCCGGGCGGCCCTTCGCCAAAAAGAGCAGCGCTTGCGTGACATCAAGCGGCAACTGGTGCCGCTGCAAAAGAAAGCACTGGTGCTGGAAGCGGAGATTGAAGCGCTGCGCGCACCCAATAACCGCTCGTCCACTGAACCGTGACATCGCGTTCAGCAGTGCGGCCATGATTGTCAACGACTCGGATGAGGTGAAGGTCGTCGGAAGCGTGGGGAAGCTGAGGATTTGGCGATGAGATTCTTGCCGTCGAATTAGCGTGTAGGTAACGCCGCGCAAGGGGGTTGTGATCCTCGGGGCATCGCCGGGATCGTCGGCAGCGCCACCTGGCGGCGGATGGGGCGCTGCTGTTCAGTGAGATAAACCATTCCCATTCTGCCTTCATCCAGAATTTGCAGGGTCCGGCAAGGCCCGAACCAGTTGTCAAGAAGTCTTTTGGGCTCGCCATCGTCTTTGCTGCCAGAGCCGGTGTGGATCAGGGCAAGCCGAAGGAGACAAGCCGGGCACAGGCCGTCGGAGCCTGAGCCAGGTCCTGCGTCTTCAGGCGAATAACCCTGGCTGGCCACATAACCATGCACGGGCCGCCAATAAGCCTGGCAAAGCCTGCCAAGCCAATGGCGATGCTCAGCCGAGGTTTCGCCGCCGCGGAAACCACCATGCTCCCCGATATTGTCGGAAAGCGGACCATCGACAGTTAGTTTCTCACTGAGACAATTGATCTCAGCCGAAAGATCGCACGCAGGATGTAAGGTAAAACCTCCAACTGAAATCCGGGTGAAGCACGCACGCTTACCGTGGCGAACCCGGAACTTCCTGCCGGCGCCGAAACATCGATATGCGCGGCGGACAGCGGCTGAGCCGCGCTTAGATTTCCATCCGCAGGGACATATTGGCCTATCCATTCGTTCAGCTTCTCCTTTAGGGCAGCCTCCGAAATGCTTGCTGGTGGCTGGTCACGGATCATCGCACGCAGGCGATGCACAAAGCGGCTGATGGAAAGAACATAGCGAATATCTGAGGCAAGCCGGGCTGCCCTTGTGCTTTCCGCGCTTTCATAGGTGGCGGGCTGGTGACAAGTTCCCACGAATGCAAATCCGTCCGATGGTCCATGGTGGTGTCCGAAGGGAACAAAGCCGGAATCGGCTAGCGCCTTCTGCTGCCAAAGATCAAGCACCACTTCGGCCGATGTCGAGTGCGTGGCGAACGTCCATTTCGGAAGCCCCGTGACATTCCCGCCATCATGCCCCCTAATCTTGGCGCACCAGGCCCAATGCGCAAAAGCCGAAATGATGCGCGCGCCAAGGCCGAAAGCGGCATTGCCCCATAGCGGAAAACTCTCGAAGCTCAATAGCAAGCGCGGCGCTGTCAGGCAAATGTAGCGCGCCGCTTCGCTCTGACGAAAAGCGCGCCATCCTGTGTATTCCGGACCCTTGAAAAGCGAGTGAAAATCCTTCTTCTCTGCTAACTCGGCAAAATTGTTGACGCCCAGAAGCTGGGGTGCGGCGGCGGACAGAAACGGCGCGTGAATGGCCTCCGCCACCAGTGAAATTTTCTCGAGAAGATCCAGGTCGGCGCGGTCGTTCGAAAATTCGTAGTCTCCAATCAGAATTCCGAACGGCTCGGCGTCAGTGGTACCGAAGATGTCATCGTGAACTTTCTTGAACAATATCGAGTGGTCGAAGTCCGATGCTCTTTGCAGGTCTCGATAAAGCTCTTTTTTTGAAACATCCAGCAGCCGGATTTTTACGTTTTCACTGTCTGTGCTCTCAACAAGGTATTTCAGCCCGCGCCAGGAGCTTTCGACACCGCAAAACTCCTTATCGCGCAGCAAGTCGAAATTCGCGCGATTCACTTCCACGAACTGCCGCGAATGGAGCGCGGGCTTCTCGGCGTGGCCGCTGAAATCCGCCAGCACACCAACTACAAATGGCAGCTCAGTTTTGTTCGCGGAGCCAACCAGCGTGGGATTCGGATTCGCTTTCAACCGCGGATCACCTGGACATCCCGGTTCATGATCTCTGCCGGGGGATAAACCCATGGGTTTCCAGAAGCCATAAAGCTGCGGCGAATACGCGGGATGCAATTCGGATGCTTCAACAGCCATTCGTGCAAGTCCACTTCCTGCAGGCTCTCAATTCGCGCGAATTCGGCGGGAAGTTCGCTGAGACAATTCTCCTGAATGTAGAGCCGGCGCAGCTTGCTGAGCTTGCCGATTTCCGCGGGCAGCTTGCGAAGCTTGTTGTTTGAGAGCGATAGAATCTCCAGGCTGGTGAGCTGGCCAATCTGCGGCGGAAGCTCAGTCAGGTTTTGTCCGTCCAGCTTCAATGTGCCGCGCTTCGCATGGACGGCCGCTAAGATCTCATCAAGGATTGTCATGTCATCAGGGCTTAGGAGTTAGATGCAGGAACTCGCCGAGGCTGCCAGCTTCGCCGTCCGGAGCGCTGCAGGCGATGCGGCTGCCGAAGTAATGGAGCTTGATGCGCGCGAGCGAGACGGCTTTGCCGCCGGGCGCACGACCCGCAAGACCATAAAATATAACCTGAGCCAAGCCGAGTTCGAGCAATTCGGCAAGCAGAGCGTGGGCCGGACGCACCAGAACGAGAGACCCTTGAAGATCTTCGGAGGCCGTCTCTGACCAGGACTGTCGAAGGAGACACCACGCAGCGTTGCCACGCAGGAGTGCGTCGCGGTTTTCCGGGTCATCGCCAGACGGCCCTTCGCCAACCCAGCCTTTGAGCACTTCGCGGTGCAGCGAAAGCGCTTCCACCAAGGTCCGCGAAATCAGCATGTCCGCGTTGATGTTGGAGATGGTGATCAGAGGACCTTCGACAAGCGACGGAAGTTTTATGATCTCTTCTCTGTCGATGTCAGCGGCGGGACGCGGCTTGAAATGAGGCAGGGGAATCGGCGACCAGCCGATGAGGGCCCAGATAAGACGCCTGATCACTTCATGGTGGACTTTCTCCGCTTCGGAATGGTCACGCGTGCCTATCGCCACCGTGAGCTGGAACGGACCGGGAGACTCCTTCCGCTCAATCCATATATCGAGATGTCCCCGGGAGTTATCCGCCTGGTGCTGCCACTTGATCTGTGGGAACTCTTTCCGCAGCCGGGCTTCGATGTGAGGCTCCGTCCTTTCGGGCACTTCAACCATGGATGTAAAGCTGAAGCCGTAGGGCGCTCCCGGAATCATCGGACCGGCGGTGATGCGCGGCAGGGGCGGAGGCACAGGGCAGGGCGGCGGATTCCAAGCCCGGCTGGCATCCGGCGGAGAATCAGGGGACGGCGGGCTGGCCCACCGGTCCCAATTCATTCCATTCCCGTTCAGCAGAGGATTATCCAGGCTTTCCCCTTTTAAATAGTCCCGGATCTCGTCAACATCCTTCTTCATGATCTCGGCGGGTGGATAAATCCATGGATTGCCATGCGCGATAAAGTTGCGAACGTTGCTGGGAGGAAGGCCTTTGCGCTTCTTCCAGTCGAAATCCTGCAAACTCTCGATCCGGGCGAATTCTTCCGGAAGTTCGGAGAGGCGATTCTCTTGAATGTCGAGCCGGCGCAGCTTGGTGAGTTTGCCGATTTCCGGCGGCAGCTTGCGCAGCTTATTGTCTGAGAGCAATAGAATCTCCAGGCTGGTGAGCCGGCCAATTTCCGCGGGCAGCTCAGTCAGGCAGTTTTGATCCAATGTCAGCTCGACCAGCTTCGACAGATTTCCAATCTCGGCGGGCAGTCGGGTCAACTGATTGTTGGACAGGCTCAAAACTTCTAGTTCGGTGAGCATGCCGATTTCAGGCGGAAGCTCAGTCAGGTTTTGTCCGTCCAGCTCCAATATGTCGCGCTTCGCATGGAAGGCGGCTAAAATCTGATCAAGAATTGTCATGCCAGCTTACGAAACCCACCAGTTGAGACGCAGAATTTCGCCGAAGTAACCCGCGTCAGCATCTTCCGCGCTGTAGGAAATAAAGCCGAAGCCGGCAGTGGGCGCGGCGCGGCTGCCGAAGTAGTGGACCTGGACGCGCCGACACGAGACTGAACGGGCCCCGGCCTTGTGCAGGATCACCTGGGCCAAACCATTCTCCAGCAACTGGCCCACCAGACTCACCACAAATTGGTCCGCGCGCACGCGCTCAAATTGCGCCTCAAGATCTTCGCCCGCGGCGGCTGGAACGGCTTGTTTCAGAATGCGGCGTGCGCGCGCGCCACGCATGCCCGCAAGTCGGCTTTCCTCGTCATTGCTGCCGGGATATTTTTTCGGCTCTTTGGCCCGGCTGTCCAGCATCTCTCCGTGCGCTGAAAGCGCTTCCAGCAGGCTTTTGGAGATTACGATATCGGCATCCGGCCCGGTGAGCGTGACGTGCGGACGCACAGGAGGGAACAGCGGCTCCACTATTTCTGTCTGATTCATACTGATTCCAGAGGGCGGCCGAGCCTTGAATTTCGGCAGATTCGATATCGACCATTCGCTGAGCGCAGATTCCAAACGATGAATGATTTCCCTCAGCGAATTCAAGGCCTCTGCCTGGTCTTTAGCGCTTACCGTAACACCAAGGTTGAATGGGCCAGGGGGCTCCCTCCGCCTGATGGAGACAACGATACGCTCAGGCGTTTCCGGCAGCATACCCAAGAGCCGAACTTTACCCCAGTTCTCTGACGGGTCTTCCCACTTAAGCTCTGGAAACGCTTTTATGAGCCTTCGTTCCATGGAGGGCTCCATCACTTCGGGGACATCCATGATTGCATCGAATCTAAAGTCCCTCAGCGCTCTCGGCTCCGTCGTTTCCGGGCCTGCGGGCAGCAGATCGTTTGCGAGTTCAATCTTCTGCCCTTCCAGCTTGATGTCATGGATTACGTTCTGTGTCATCTGCGATCTCTCCTCTCTTGCTGGCTTGGCTGAATAGGCTGCCATGCGCTCCAGCAGCCACCGAATCTGCTTCTTCCGCCGGCGCAGCAGCCCAAAATACACCTGGTGCAAGAAGACCCAGAACACACAAGCCGCGGCCAGCACGATGGCGGCCGCAAGCCACCATGGCGCGTGACCCGCGACAACGGCGACCATGATAATGATCATCATTAGCCCGCAGCAGATGGATTCGAAAATGCCAAACATTTTCATTTTTAAGCTGCGCAGAATTGGCTTGAAGTCGCTCTTCCGAAGACTGGGCTCAATCTGCTTCAGCAGCGCGGGCATCGCCTCTGTGGGAACCTGCTTCGTAAGCCAGAGTTCAATCAGGCTTTCGGGCAGAAAGCGAGTGACCCCATCCGCCTCTGAACGCAAGGCGCGATGAAAGCCGCCCAGCCAGCGTGACGTCTTCACTCCCTTAGGCAGCGTTTTCACGCCTCGCAATGTGACCATGTAACTGTCCAGGGTAAACGTGCAGGGCCGGTTCCCATTCCAGGGATCTTTAGCGGCAAAGCTTAATTCAGTCTTGACTTTCGTCAACTGAGTCGGGATTATGATGACCGGCACAAACACCGCAATCATTCCTTTTCCTCTTGTTTCGCCGCGAGCTCAAGGCAGTGCTGCTCGGCGTAACTCAATGCCCGGAAAACGCAGCTCTTGTCACCGCTTTGGATGGAGGGTGTTTTCCCATACTTGCGGTACTGATCCAATAAATCGTCTGCGGACTCGCGGCTCAGCTTTGCCAAAGACTCATAGACTATGGTTTGGCAAGCCGCGACCGCCGATGCGCAATCCGGGTAGTGGCCCAGCTTATATCGGTCGAATCTGTCCAAGGGGTCATAGTTGTCGTCCACCAGCACCGTGTAGACCGCCGGCATCTGCCGTGCAAGCTCAGTGCAGCGCTGCTTCGCATAACTCCAGCCGCTGAAGGCGCACTTCGGATCATCTGACGAAATGTAAGGGTATGCCCCAAAGAGGCAGTACGCGCTGAACTGTTCTTCCGCCGTCAGATGATTGCGGCCAGCGAAGAACTCGTCCACCAGCTCCTTGCAAGCCGCCATCGCCGACTCGCAATCGGCAAACTCGCCAAGCTTGTTTTCATCGACGAAGACCATGTAAACCGAGGGATGCGCACTGTCCTTCATTGAGACGCTGTCCTCAACTCACCTAAGTGAAACCGCTGGCGTTAGCGTTGCAGCTCAAATACGGTTGTCTTGTTGCCGGTGTCGACCAGGCCGCGGCCGCGTTGCAGCGTCAGCGTCATGCGCCTGCCGCCGATGGTCACGGCGTAAATGCCGCTCTCGGCGTCGAACAGCTTCCAGCTTCCCTCTCCGGCATTAGAGGTGACAATGGCGCCGTTGGCCAGGAACTTGACAGCGCCCAGGGCAGGCTCGCCCTGAAACATCAATTTTTGGGCGTAAACGCCGACAATGGGATCAGGCCCGCCGGAGTCGGCACCAAAGGACACGTTGCCCGTGACGACGATGGTGTACGGCGTGGTCTGTCGAACCAGCTTGCTGTTGACCGGAGAGACTCCGACCAGCACGCGAGTGCGCTGGGTAACGGCGCCGTCGTAGGTGACACCCGTGGGAAGATTCTTGAAAGTCATGGCGGACCCGGCGGTTTTCGGATTGAATGCCGCAGCGAAGCTGGGTTTGCCGCCCACATTGAATCCCTCATTCGCGCCGCCCCAACTCCAGGCTATGTGGAACTTGCCGGGCTCAGCGTAGAAGAAGTAGTAGTGATCGCCAACGAAGCTGTCAATAAGCGCCTGATTGTTGCCCTTGTGCAAAGGCGCGGGAGCGTCCAGTTTCAGTGATTGGGAGCATGCCGGAACCACGGCGGCAAGAATGCCGATCAAGAGCAGGCGAGCTAGAGTCTTGTCCATCTGAATGCATAATGCCTAAGCATCGCTGCTGTTGTCACTACGTGTTCAGGTAGTCACTTTAGGCGAAATTGCAGCTTCGAAATGGTGGGCGCGCAGGGACTCGAACCCCGGACCTCCTGCGTGTGAATAATCAGCTCTCTCTCTAATCTGTCTATCTACTCCTAACAATTCTAACAACTTGGGGCGTCTGCTTTCGCTCAGCGGCTAACCGGTTGCAGATTCAATACGAGCCGTTTTGATACGGTTCTGATACGGTGCGTGTCCGTTTGCGCATGCGTGTGTCTGTTTCCGTGCCGCGCGAGAGAAGTTGCTCCCAAGCTTTCCAAGAATTTAGGAGCAAGGCCGGTGAAACTCGGAGCAGCCTTTACCCCCGAGAAAGATTCTCAAGAATTATGCGCGTCCTCCTGTTTGCCCGAATACGCGGGCAGCAGCGCGGGCGCGGTGAGCGCCAATCATGGCTTGGAGTCGGTCGGGTCCGTTTTGAAAAGGATCAGACCGGAACTAGTGATTTCGAAGCAGAAGCTTCGCCAGGCAAACGGCACTTGTAGTGTCCGCCTGAAGCGAGAGGAGGGACAGCAGAACGTGGGATTCAGCTCGCGACCCTTCGTCCTGTGTGGATTACCGGTTCGGAAACCGCCGAAAGGAACCACGCTGTACGAGCGACGCAATGGCAACTTCGTCCTGGAGATCACCGGACATCCGAATTATGGCCTTCCGTTTGGGCAGGACCGGATCGTGCCCATCTACCTGGCGACGCTGGCCGTTCGGCAGCAGAGCCAAACCATCCGTTTCCGAACAGCGGCGGAAATGCTGGAAACGTTTGGAATGCACAAGGGAGGAAAGGAGTACCGGCGTCTCATCGCAGCCTTTGAAAGGATCTTCGGCGCGACTATTTTCTTCGGCACGGACGGATTCGGCGGCAAAGCGAGGGTGGTCCAGCGTTCGCGCTTCAGTTTTTTCAGCGAGGCCCAGATCTGGTACAGCCGAGATCCTGAGCAGTGCCCGCTCTCGGATCAGTTTGAGAATGTCATTGTGCTGAGCGATGAGTTCTACTGCGAGATCATGTCGCATCCGATTCCGGCTGACCTGGAGGCCGTGAAGGTGCTGGCGGGAGCGCCCGCCGTTCTGGACCTGTTCATGTGGCTGTCCTACCGGTGCTTCCTGGCGAAAGGACCAGAGGCGATTCCGCTGCTCGGACCATTCGGATTAGCAACCCAGATTGGCTCCATCGAATACGCCAGGCCGCGGCGCTTTCGCGAAAAGCTGGAGGAATGGCTGGAGTCGATTCGTGTGCTTTGGCCGGAGTGTCCCGCACAAATTAGCCCTGATGGCTTGAGTTTGGTGGTGGATCGGGCTCAGGCCGTTTTGAATCGGGCGGGGAAGAGCGAGGAAAGCGGCTCTGAGTTCAGTCTGCAAAGGAGTTGCGCGCATGGATAAATCAACTCTGCTGTCGGACGCCATCAGGGCAGTTTGCCGACAATTAAAGAACTGGAGAGCGCGTTGGCAGCAGCGCCCGATGAAGGTTGAGACTGTCTGGAGACGCAAAAGAGAGCGTACGGAATGTGTTCGCATATTCTGGCGATATCGCCTGGAGGTGCAGCAGTGAGGCGATCCTTGATTGTTGCGGTCGCTCATGTGAAGGGCGGAGTCGGCAAAACTACCTTGGCTGTGAATCTCGCCATCAGCCAGGCCCAGCGTGGAATGGACGTTCTGCTGGTGGATGGAGACGAGCAAGGTACAGCTAGGGCGTTCACCCAGTTGCGCGCCGATGCCCTGGGTGCTCCTGGCTATACAGCGGTATCGCTACGTGGTGCTGAGATTCGGACACAAGTTCGCCTACTGCGAACTAAATATGACCACGTCATCATCGACGTGGGAGGGCGCGACACGGCAAGCCTTCGAGCAGCACTGACAATAGCGGACACGGTCGTTGTGCCGGTCTTGCCGGCAAGTTTCGATGTTTGGTCGCTCGAACCGCTCCGTGACCTGATCCGGGAGGCTCGGGAGATTAATGGCGAACTCAGTGTCCTCGCCATTTTGAATGCTGCCGACGCACAGGGGCGAGACAACGACGAAGCGGCCGCGATCATTCGCGAGAACGTTGATCTCGAGTATTTCCCGCATCCGATCATCCGGCGCAAGGCCTTCCGCAATGCCGCTGCCGCCGGTCTGTCGATATCGGAGTGCAGGCCCGCGGACGAGAAGGCGATCCATGAATTTACGCTTCTCGCGAATTACGTTTTCGGATATACTGGCGATATCGTTTCAATCTCTTATGGCAATCGCAAAGCATCCTATCCGAAAGACAAAGACCAAAGACAAGCAGGCTGAGAAGTTTATTATGGCCGCCTCCACACCGATGCCTGACTCCGAAACTGATGGCCGTTTCATCCAGACGCCGATTCGGTTTCCCAAAGAACTGCTGGAGAGGATCGACTGGGCGGCCAAAAGCTGAACCGAATCGCCAAACAGTGCGGCATATCTCGGTATGAGGCGCTGCGCCGGGGACTGGATGCACTGTTGCGCGAACACGAGATCCAAACATCGCCACTCAACAAGGCGATTCGGAGTCCCGGGCAATCGGAGGTGTTTCGGCGGACCATGGGCCAGGTGTCACGCAAGTACTGGGCGACGGTGAGTGCAGAGGAAAAGCGCCAGCGCGCCCAAAATAGCGCCCGCGCCCGGTGGAGTCGGGCGCAGACTTATAAAAGGATGGAGGCGCCCTAATCGGGCACCTCCTCGGAGACTTCGGATTCGGCGGAGGTCGTGGAGCGATCCAGCTTTCGCAGGATTCGGGCGTGAACTTCTGTGACGGGGATGTCTACAGCCACAGATTTCTTGCCGGCCTTGATTTCCTTCTGATAGCCGCGATGGCGAATTTCGCCTTCGATTTCGACGTAAGCGCCCTTGGCCAGCTTGGCGGCAACTTCCGCCAGTTTGCCCCACAGCACGATGCGGTGCCATTCGGTGCGGTTGTCATAGCCGGCAGATTCGTTCTTCCAACTGCTCTTGGTCGCGAGCGAGATATTCGTAACGGCGGTGCCGTTTGAGGTCTGATGAGCTTCGGGATCGGAACCGATGAAGCCAATAAGATCGACGTGATTCTTGTACATGTTAATTTCCCTTTCGTTGCCCGGATCTGCCGGGGCACCCGAAAGAGCGAGGGGGCCGTTCCCAAGCCGGAGAGAGAACTGTTTTGGAAGGGGACCCACACTTGTTTTGGGGATGGAGTCCAAACCCGTCAGGGTGCACAGCAAGAGTTCGAACGGAAAGCGCAGGGCGCGGGAATTACCCGTAGCGAGTGCCCGACAGAGATGGGAACGTAAAGGAAATTCGTGGACAACAGATCTGTCGAACAGGAATGGCTATATAGTCTGATCCTCAGTGGATCCGTGACTCTACAGCTTGGATAGCGTTAGCGTCTACAGCGGCCAAGAGTCTTCTGGACATCGGCTTGCTGGCTTGACGACCGCGCAAGTGCCATCAAGAAGTTTGTGGATTAACCAAGTAGTGGCAGGCACGTTTTCCGAGTCGGTAGAGCGGTTCGTCTAAGATTCAATCAAGAGAGGTTCAATGAATGCCTGGAGTTCAGTGTTGCGCTCCCCCTCGGCCGCATCAACGGCATGATCGGAATTCTGCTGAAAACGCAGAAGTGCATAATCATGTCCCTCTTTCGACCTGGGGGAAAGGTGGGAATGACCGTTCAGGACAATACCGATACTCTTCACCTTGATCCCTTTCCGTTCGGCTTCTCGCTTCAGTTTCCAGTAAGTATGGCCAATGTCGTCGGCTCGCCTTTCGGCTGATTGTGCGGTGGATTGATTCAGGTCCACGCCATCCATCACGGTCCAGCTCCCGTCGGCTGCCTGCATACCGATGGCAACAGGCCGGACACCCGGAATATTGCGGCCCACTATTTGTCTTGGCGAAACTTCAACGCTAATATCTTTGCCGTCGAAATAACCACGGATGTAGCCTTGAATAGCTTTGGTTACAGTCTGATTCCGCTGCTCTTGGGCGGTCAACGGTTCTGGTCGAGTGGACTTGGCTGGCAAAACGTAGCGAGACATAAGAGAAGCCTTGCGCTTATCAGTGAATGGCAGAGCTGCACGCCTCGCTGTTGAAGCGGAAATCTGCGGCCCCAGCGAAGCGAGCAACAGGTCTTTGTTGTCAGCCTCATTTAGCTTCTCCTGCAGCCCCATAAGAGTAAATGCCATCCCGTCTGAATCAAGGTCTGGGAAAACCCTTCGGACCTTAGCAAATTTTTCATCGAACTCAACGGTATACCTCGCTGAATCGTGCTCCAAAACTAGAGCAATAGCAATTCGTTCGCCACTCTCTGGGAGTGGCTGGTAGAAGATGGCCCAGTAGCGACCAATTTGGTTGTTCACTTCGTCCCCCATACTTCCTTGACTAATTTATCAATCTGTCGGCCACGTCTGACCAGAACCTCGACAGAATCCGGGAACCAATCCGGCTTATTCAAGTCCTCTGCCACGGGCTGGATAATATCCCTAATATGCTGGTCCGACATCCTGCCGATATCGGCTATGATACCTGCGGGAAATTCGGAAGGCCTTCGGGCACGAAGGGTCTTGCCAAGGTCACCGGTAGGCCAGAATTGCTTCGTATCCACGGCAGATACCCCTGTAAACGGAAGTTCCATCAGCGCTCGGGATTTCTCAAAGTCGATCATATAGACCATTGCCATTCCTTGTGAAACAGATGCAATTAGATTGCCCATATTTCGGTCGTCATTTGCCAACCAAGTGTCAACGGCTATTACTTCAAACAAGGTATTCGGATTAAGTATCCGCTGTGACTTCAACCACGGTTCAATATTTCGGTCCGCATAAGGAACCTCTTCGACCGCGGCGTACAATTCGCCTTGGAAATTTCCGATGTCTGCGTTTGGAACCAAATAGACCAACCACTGCTGCAAGACGGCAGCCCGCGACTTCGGCGAATGCCGTGCGGCTATTGAGGCCTTTGCCATATCTGGTTTTCCGTCTTCATCAACCGCGATGCGTGGTGCAGTGCTGTAGACCTTCCCTGGCTCGCCTTGGACTGCATCTTCGATTGACGACAAATTAATCAATCATGGTCGGCCTAATTCTTCCGACTCCCAGATTTCTTCGCCTTCTCGCATTCATAAGTGTTTGCCGCCATTGCACGGCACAAGCTCTTGCCACACGGAAGGCTGCGAACAAGCGCTCTCAAGTAAAGACACCGGCAAGTTTGCCGGTGTCTTTGGGCCTAGCATTGACGGCAACGCTCTAATCGGGTAAAACTGAGTCGTCGGCAATGCGTAAATGTTACCAGCGAGTTTGCCGGTAACTCTTTTGAGGAGGACACAATGAGCGCTGTGATCGGAATTAACGAATCAGCATTCAGTAACGGTGCGGCTGCCAGAGCGCGCGGAGCGAATCTCTTCTTAGGGCTGGAGGTTGTCGATCCTGAACTTATCGCTGAATTGGAAAAGTATCAGGACGGGGCTCCTCGCGAAAAATATCTGCCACGTATTGAAGGACGGCCTGCCGTCGCCATCCAGCGCGATGATTTCGCCGTCGATAACCGTTTCGTCCGGCAGCTTCGCCAGCGCCCTGGCGATGGCGGGATATCGGACACTGAAGTCGTTGTCGTTGCGTGATCGGATCTGCACCTTCCCGCCGGTTCTGATGCCAAGTGTCCGGTATCCATCGAGTTTTAGCGCGTACAGCCATTCAGGGCCGTCCGGCAGTTGGGCGGACCGAATCAGAAGTATCGGTTCAATGAAGGCGGCTTTGATTTTCGCCGCGGCCATATCTGCCAGTGTGACGCACAGACCGACGCTACTTACACTCCATGTTTAATGGCCGACGAGCTTCATGCCTAAAACCCATGTATAAAAGTTGGTGGTCATATCGACATCGGCCACGGTGAAAACGAGATGGTCCAGCCGATCAATCGTAAAGCTCATGACTCCTCCCAGGGCCGCTTGGCGGATGACATGTAGCACTCCCGGTTCAGATCGTCCCTCAGAACCCAGACCCGCCACTGCGCTTTGTCAGGCAAGGGGCGCTCGAACCGATAATGAATCCACTGCGGCACCACCCACTCGTAATACAGGTCCTCATCGCCCACCGCACCGGACTTGTGAAGCACCTGAGCCCTATAACGTGGCATGACAAGGCTTTCATGGCTGCTCTCGGACTCCCCGACCCGCGCACGAAGAAACTGCTCCTCCTTGAACACCAGCGCGCCAATCGCGCTGCGCGTCGGAATCAGGTCGACCAGCCAACCCGGCACCTTGGGCAACGTCGGGAAGCATGTGTGAACGACCGGCCCTTCGTCCGGCAAATAGCCCTCGGTAAATTGCAGCAGGCGGATGATCTGGAGCGCGGTAAATCGCGCCAGTTGCCCCAGCAATGCCTCCCGGAGCACGGTCGGGGCATCCACCGAGACGGCCACGGCTCGCGCCATCGCCTCCGGCACGCCGCAAAGAACGCTTTGGATCTTGTCCCGGTGTTCCCGCAAGCGCGCCTTCGTCCACGTCAGATCGCGCGTTCTAAGCTCAGGCTTGTCGGCAAACCATGGAAAAATCTTCGCCTTGTCATCGAAATTTGCCCACCAGTCTTCTATACGCGCCACTTGGGCAGTCAAAGCTGGATGAAACCGAATCGTGGGGACGTTCCTGGCACCCAGAATGCCGTCCAGGGATTTAGGGTCCACGACGCAATCGGCCATAAACCGTATTTCGCCCTGAGCCAAGCTGCCTTGCGCCGTGCGCGAAGGTTCCGCCAGAGCAGCAGCCTCCCGCGCGACATTCGTCAGAAACGGTCCCAGGTCGCGGTAGTCTTTGCCGTAGGGCAGGACGCTGATGCGCGGGTCTTTGGCATGTTCCGCGCGCAGGCGGTCTTCCTCGCCATCCCGGCATAGCCGAAAATGCTGCATTCCCGATTGCGGCAAATCGGCCATCCAGTGGAGCAGCGTCCCGAAATTAGGGTCCTCAAGCCCCGAGCCGTACCCGATGAAGATAATGGTGCGGCCAAGGGCGATTAATTTCTGCACCATCTGCGCATGCTCGCTGCCACGCACCGCGTCATAGGACCTTATACCGAGTACCACAGATTCCGGCTCACGCCACCAGCCATGGAGATGCAGGACGCCGGACGAACGGCCCCGGATCACGTGCTCCACGTCAGCCGCATGCGTCCACGGCACTGCCTGAAGATTCAGCGCCTCCTCCAGCAAGCCGTCATAGTTGGTGGTCGCAATGATAGCCCCCGCCTCGTGAAACGCCTTGATGCCTTCCAGCATCTCGTGATTCTTTGCCCGGAGCGTGCCGACCGTCTCCTTGAGGAACTTCCGTAACAGACCACCGCCCGAGCCGCCCAGCGAACTCTCTACGTCCGTGGCGACGGCAAGCAGGTCATCCAGCCCCGATGTGACAAGCCTCTCGCGTTGTCGCGCGACCTTTTCATCCGAAGGCCTCGGGTTCGCCCATTCTTGGCAATAATCGATGCCCTCCGTCAGCAATCCCTTCCACGATGAGGACGGCGCAACGCCGGCGGAGTGAACCGATACACCGGTTCCCACGAGCACTGTTACCTGCCTTTTCGCTACTTCGGAAATCAGCGTTTCGCGGCGTCTGGATGGCATGATGACTCCTCTGTACGTTAACCTAAATACCTCATGCGGCATTCCGCAAATGCACGCGCAGTGGACAATGCATATCGTTCACCATTTTCGCGTGCCTTTTCGCTCACCAGCATTAACCTGTCGGCAACGGATCTCACCGGCCAGCCCCAGCCGCACATTTCAGTGCCCACGTGTAGTCCGCTCGGCTAACATGCGGTGCCTCGCCAGCGCGGTTTAAGGGGGCCAACTGCAGACAGCACTCGTAACTCGGCCACAAGCGTCGGGCTCGTCGGGTAGCATCCCGAAACTGGTGCGACTGCTCCACCCGCTCTGGCGGCGTAACCAAACCAAGTTGTTCCAACTGCTCTTTCGTGACAATTTGTCGGGGTGGCTTCGATGATTTGGACAGTCGGGGAGTTCGGCTCATGTTTACGCTTAAAATTGACCGTGCCGGACACGCGGGTCGCTCCCGATTTGGCCCCCTCGTGTCTCTTGGGCTCAGCGAACAAGAGAGCAAACCGATTCTCACCAGGGAACGCTATGTCGTAACGGTGGCAGTGGCGGCTTCAATCATCGCCTCAGTCCGATTGGCCAAAGTCGCCGATCTTGATCTCAGCATTTCAAAGGTCGTAACTACAGTTCAGCAGAGCGTGCGACTCGCGCGGACGATTCTTGATGAAGCATTGCGGTGAAACATCGACATTAGTTAAGGCCGATGACCGTGGGCGGCGGTGGAACCAAAACCGGGACGGCCTGGCCCTTGGCAGGCGCGAGGGCAGAGCCCTTAGGTTGGCCAGTTCGCAACTGATGTGACCGACACCAGTGTATGCGAAAAAAAGGCGAAGTATCGTAAAAGTCGCGATCTGCCTTAGAGCCAGCATCTAGCTAGCGCGGTGTCAATATAGTTCCATAATGGAAAGATATTGACAGATACGCACTGAATGGCGAAAATCAAATTGTGCCCCGATCTCGCTTCGATGAACTATTTTCGCTAGCTGAGGAGAACGACGGGCTAGTCACCGCCGATCACGCCCGCCGGGCAGGTTTCACAGATTCGGTCTTGTCACGTTTACTACAAAGGGGCCGGATTGAGCGAACATCGCGTGGAGTCTATCGAATTCCCTACGTCACACCCGGGCGGTTCTCTCAATATCGGGAAGCGCTTCTTTGGGCGCAAGCTAACCGCGGCCCACAGACGGTTGCAATCTCACACGCCTCGGCTCTCGCCGCGTATGCAATCTCGGATGCCAACCCGGCTTCGATTCATTTGACAGTTCCCAAGGCTGCCCGGCTCAGACGAGACAAGCCGAAGAGCGTTGTCATCCATCGAGAAGACATCGGACCCGACGAAATCACAGTCCATGAGGGAATGCCGGTGACTACAGTTGCCAAGACAGTCACGGACCTTTTAAATTCTGGCGAACGAATGGACCTGATTCGGCAGGCTATTACTGACGCCCGTCGCGAGGGATTCATTGGAGACTCCGAGGCACGGCGGCTGAGGCGGCAGGTCGAAGACCGGCTGAAGGAGCTTCGCACAAACAATGAGGAAATGGAACCTGCGATCCCATGAGCCCTTATCCGAAACCGACTGAGCGCTTGGAGAAGCGCCTCGCGCGAGTCGCACGGGAACAAGGGGTAGATCAGGAACGGCTGAGGCGTTGGGTTTCCTTTCTGGCGTTGGGCGGCGTTCTCGAAAGGGCCATGCAGGAAGGTACTCTTGGCCGCTATTATTTGAAGGGCGGAGTCGCCATGGAACTGCGTTTCGCAGAACGCGCTCGCGCCACCAAAGACCTTGACCTAGGCATCGAAGGCAGTCGTCTGAGCCGCCTGCAAACGCTGTCGAACGTCCTGCGCTTGGGTTTCGATCAGTTCACATTTCGCCTAAAAGCGCGGACGAGGGATATGGAACAGGCGGATACCGTCCGAGTCGAGGTCGCGGTCTTATATCGAACCCGCGCCTGGCAGACCATTGAAGTCGATCTTGGTCCGGCCACCGCCGGCCAGATTGACCTGATTGATCCGCACGTTCATGGTCTGGCGGAACTCGCAATCCCGGTTACGTCGCCAGTGCGGTGCCTCGCGCTGCCTGATCAGGTTGCCCAGAAACTTCACGCCTGCACTGGGCCGACTGCGGCTGGCCGTGCGCGTGACATGCTGGACATTCTTTTGATTGATGCAATGGGAAGCCTAAATTATTCTGAGACGGCAAGGGCGGCCCTGCGGATCTTCCAGGAGCGAGCCACGCACCCGTTCCCGCCCGCATTCGTGATGGCGGCCGAATGGCGTAATGAGCTTGAGGCAATGGCGGCAGATCTGGATTTTCCGATCAAATCATCCGATGCGATCAGACAGCGTTTCCATGAAATTATCGAAGCTCTTGAAGCCGCTACGAGGGATCTTTAGATCGCGCAAAGCTCATATGTGACCCAACCCAAATTGCCGACCCAGTGGACGCAATTAGCAAAGCGTGCGCCATTACTGCAAGTAATCTCCTAAGAGCGGTGCTTCGCGTCGAATCGGAGCTTTGTACGAGTGGCGCGTAATTCGACCGGAAACTGGTTCCCTTTGCTTAGGAGATTATCGAATGTTCTTGCCAGTGACGTAGCGAGTAATTCTGAGCTATTCGGTTTGGTTTCAATTCATTAGCACAGCCTCTTCGTGCATGAGACGGCACAAGCGTTCAGGGCTGGCGAATGGTAGAATTGCGCGTTAAATGCGTTGATTGTCGTGTATAGAGCAAAAGGCTTATGGCGAAGAACTCACCAAGCTCGGGACGTACTGCCGGGCAAGTACCACTAAGTTTTGACTCCGAAGCTCTGCTTCAACAAGCCTTAGCTGGACTTTTAAGTCGCATGCCCAACGTCACAGGGGTCCAAATCCTTCAAGGTGCTCAAGAATACGGCAAAGATCTGATCTTTTATATTCCTGGAGGCCTGTCTGAGCCCTTGCTTTGCTCCTGTGTTGTGAAGAACGTAGCTATTTCTGGCAAAGTCGGCTCGTCTTCGGGCGCACGTACTGTTTTCCTGCAGGCACAGCAAGCTCTGGATACTCCACACATCACCGGCCTCGGTGCCGAGGAGTTCGTACAACGGGTTTACATCGTGACACCTCATCCTATTGACCCGGCCACAATGGCAGCGATCAAGGGTGCGTTAAGAGAAAGCAGAGGGCAGGTAAGCTTCGTTGGTGGGTCCGCTCTTTTCGACTTGTTCAAAAAGTACTGGCCAGATTTTATTGCTGACGAGGCCGACGCGATTGCACATTATCTAAATAGTTCCGAGCGAGACCTTGAAGCGGGCCACCCGATGGCGGAGGTTGCCGCAATGTATAACCTTGGCTCCATTGACAAGGCGGCCGCGTGGATACACGTTCCGCAATTATTTTCTCGCACTGTTACCAGTTTCGTGCCCGGCGACGCAATCGACGAACTGTTCAAGCTCGATCAACTTGATTTAGAGATGACGCGACAAGATATCCGACGGTGGCAGACGATGCTCCAGCGCCTTGATTCAGTATTCACGACAATTGCCGACTGGGAGTTTATTACTAGGTCGGAATCGACATCTTTTCGCCAGAAATCTGATAGGTTTATCGAACTATGGGAGTCAGCTTGGTCCCTCGAGATCCAAGCGAAATTACAGCTCCGATCCGATGAGGTCCCTAAGGTTAGCCCGGAGGCATGCGTTCGATTGCCGGAAGAAAGCGAAATACGAGGCTTGGCCCTCGACCTCAGAGGTAACGCGAACGAGTTGCTAGCCAACGGTCTAGATCGGTTTAGCGACTCTGCGAGAGCATTTATCGAATCACCAGATCTTGAATCCGAATGGATCGCCGATGAGCAGTTCGCCGACGCATGCGCCTTGACTGATCTCGCGTTGCTTCTGCCCGGCGGTTTTCTTGAAGAAGGCGACAAGCGTACATGGCAGTTTGATCTTGATTCGATCGGACATGAATTGACATTTCTGCTCGTCGGCGCGGCAGGTTATGGCAAGAGCTCTTTCTGTCGATGGCATTTCTTACAAGACGCGGAACGGCTTCGTTGCCAAGATAGCGAGATCGTCCCGGTCTACGTTCCGTTGCACAAAACTGCATCTTCCAATCCCTCGACCTTTGAAGATTTGTACCAGCATGGATTTGGAGTGTCTGCGCTCTTGTCGAGCGCGACTGAGTATGCCAATAAACCTCTTCGAATATACTTTGATGGTTTGGATGAGGTTGCCAATGAACCGCAGCGCGAATCGTTAATACGGTTGATCAAAACCGGGGTCGAAGCACGGGATGATGTGCAGGTCGTGATAACCGCCCGAGACTACGTAAACGCGTCGTACCTGCGATGGTTGCCAAGATTTTCGCTTACCGGGTTCAGTCAAGAGCAAATTAGCCGCTTTGTTGGTCAATGGTTCAAGGGAAAGGACGAGGAAAGTAGTCGTTTCAACGCAGAGATCCAAAAAGCCCCGGGTTTGGCCGATCTAATGTCGGTGCCATTACTTGCAACTCTAATAGTTCTCGTTTTTCGACAAACAAGGCGCCTGCCGGAGAACAGATCAAAAGTGTACGAAATATTTACCGATCTTATGTGCGAGGGCTGGAACCTTGCAAAGGGAATTCTTCGGCCTTCGCGTTTTGGGGTACGTACAAAAAAGGCGGTCTTGGGAAAACTCGCGATATCGTGCCATCGCAATCGATCCCGGCTATTCAAGGATAGCGACGTTGCCGATTCAGTTTCCAGGTGTGTGGCAAAATCCGTGTGTGCCGATTGGACTGAGCTGCGCGACGAGATGCTCCAGGACTGTCTCATCAACCGTAGTGGAGGAGCATATCAGTTTCCCCATCTGTCGTTCCAAGAGTTTCTCGCAGCCCGAGAGTTATTGGGCGAGCCAAATCACACGCAACTCAATGAAGCGGTAGATGAGTTCTTAACAAGCCGAGATGACTGGTGGCTGGAAACGCTTAGATTCTATATCGGACTTTGCGGAGCACCACAGGAAACTTACTCTTGGATCGTAGAGAAGGCGGGAGCGGTGTCGCAGGCAGAAACCCGCGAAGATGACGAACTGAAAGGCGATGATGAAAGAGTCGATGTTTTCGACCGAGCTGAGGAACTCCTTTCCAGCGTTAGGCAAATATTTCCTGAAGCTCCGATGCGGATTTAACGACTCTATGCGCCCAAAGTGCTACTTCACAAATTGTTTTGGCCTAATATTTGGAAGACTCTTGCATTGCTAGCTCCCTCTTCGCCAGCCGCTCTGACGTTGTCTTTTATTTACCCCCTACCTGGACGGCTATCTCAATTGCCGGCACGCGTTGTCCGCTACGCGGCTAACCCTAGTGTAGTGTCCAACAAATAGATGGACATAGGAGCGGCAGTGATTTCATACTGGAAGCATGCCCCGTGCCACACAAGGTTTGACCATTTCAGAAGAGCAAAGTAAAGAGATCGAGCAGTGGCTGGCCGCTTTCGGAACGCCCCAACAGGTGGCGCTGCGCGGCCGAATTATTCTTGCGGTGGGAACTGGCAAGTCCGAAGCTGCCGTGGCAGCAGAGTTAAATGTGAATCGAAAGACGGTTCGCCTGTGGCGGGAACGTTTTGTGGCAAAGGGGTTGGCCGGTCTTTGGGAGATTGCGCCGGGCCGTGGGCGCAAGGCGACCTATGATGCAGACCGGGTCCAGGCGGTGATACAGGCCACGCTGCAGTCAAAGCCGAAGGGCATGACGCACTGGAGTTGCCGTCTCATGTCAGCGCAGCAAGGCATCAGCAAATCGACAGTGAGCAACTTGTGGCGAAGCCATAACATAAAGCCACACCGAACCAAGACGTTCAAGCTGTCACGCGATCCGAAGTTTCTGCAGAAGCTCACCGATGTCGTTGGTCTTTACTTGAATCCGCCCGACAAGGCGGTTGTGCTCTGCCTTGATGAAAAGAGCCAAATACAGGCATTGAACCGCACTCAGCCAGGATTGCCGCTCAAAAAGGGGCGCTGCGGCACGATGACGCATGACTGCAAGAGGAACGGAACAACCACGTTGTTTGCCGCCCTCGACTTGCTACAGGGCAAAGTCATCGGCGACTTTCATAAAAGGCACCGTCACCAGGAGTTCTTGCAATTTCTGCGCCACATTGACCGCGAGTTTCCAGGCAAAATGCCGCTTCATCTGGTTATGGACAACTACGGCACACACAACACCGTCGAGGTCAAAGCATGGCTCAAAGCTCATCCGCGTTTTGTCACACATTTCGTGCCCACCAGTTGCAGCTGGCTGAATCTGATTGAGCGCTGGTTTGCCGAGTTGACCAACAAACGGATTCGCCGTGGCTCCTTCTTCAGCGTGCCCGACCTTGTCACCGCCATTAAAGAATTTCTGGCTGCCTGGAATGAAAAGCCCAAACCCTTCGTCTGGACGGCAACTGTGGATTCAATCGTTGCCAAACTCGCCGGATGCCGCCAAACTCTCGAACAAATCCAGCCAGGCTGCACCGCACCAAGAACTCGCAAGCGAAAGTCCAGCTAATTCTTGGACATTACACTAGCGTTTGAGTTTTTGCCCAACTTGGATTCGGATATTCAAACTGGAAGTTCTCTGGGAACAAGAGAGTTCGGATCGGCCGCAGCACGACCTACACAAAATGTGCAGTGTAGAGCCACCTCGAATGTTTATGCCACCCTCGTCCGAATTGTCCGCCATTCGTACAAAACTGTCCCCGACAGGCTTTGTCCTGCCACATGTCCGCCTAACGCTAGATCTCTATCGGGAAGTGCTCCGGCAGAAATTGCTGAGGTTGTGATGGAGCCCCGGCCGGAGCATTTTCGATAGAGTCGTTTGCAGTGAGCGGCTGGCGTGGCGGCCGGTCTGCCGCTATCTATGGGTTTTCAATGCTTGGAATAGTGGCACGTTGGATGAGCCGCAGTCGTTAGCACGATTAGATTGGCATTCTGTGGGCACGCGAGACGTGAAGTTGGTCTCGAAAAGGGTGAGAAAGTGAGACGGAAAGAGCATCGGGAAGTGATTCTCAAGCGAGCAGACACACTCCGGCGGCACACGCCGGATGGCATGTTGCAGGAACCAAGATGGATTCGAGTCATGACGTATCAAGGATGCCAGCCGGGCGGATACTCTCATGCCATGCCCGGGCCGGGCTGAGTCGTTCGATTACTTGCATCGGTCCGTGACAGCAGGGACAAAGCCAGACCGCTTTCTCTTCGTCGGCACCGGGCGGGGTTGGAGGCACGGCCTTCAGCAGATCTCGACAAACGGGCAGCAACTCGCGGCGCTTGCGGTTGGCGAGCCAGCCGAAATAGCGAATGCGAGGAAAGCCTCTCGGCAATACATGTTGTAAGAACCGTCGCAGAAACTCCTCTGGAGTTAACGCCATGACGCGCTGCTTATTGTGGTGAGCGTAGTCCTTCCAGCGAAAGGTCACGCTGTTTTCGTCTACAGCAAGCAGGCGATGGTTGGAGATAGCGACGCGGTGTGTGTAGCGCGCCAGATACTGCAACACATGCTCGGGTCCACCGAAAGGAGGTTTTGCGTAGAGCACCCAGTCCTCGCAAAACAGGCTGCGCAAAAAGGCCGCGAACGCCTTCTCGCGCGCAAGTGGCTGGCAAGGTCCGTTAAATACAAGTTTGCCACGCCGAAAGGCATCGCGGAGACCGGCTACGAACTTACCGCGAAACACGCGGCTCAAGACTCGGACCGGCAAAAAGAAATGAGCACGTGAAGAGATCCAGCACGTACAATCCTTGGATAAGCCGCCGCCAGGCACAACACAGTGAATATGCGGATGCCTTTGCAGCGTCTGTCCCCAGGTGTGCAGAATACTGAGGAAGCCGATGTCGGCACCCAGATGTTTCGGATCGGACGCGACTTCGAGCAAGGTCTCGGCGCTGGTCTCAAACAAGAGAGCAAACAGGAGTCTCTTGTTCTGCCAGATCAAGGGAACGAGCCTGTGAGGAACGCTAAAGACCAAATGATAGTAGCCCACTGGAAGCAGTTCACGCTGTCGGGCGCGCAGCCACTTCTCGCGAGCATTGGTTTGGCATTTAGGACAGTGGCGATTGCGGCAGGAGCAGTAAGAAGTGGCTTCGTAGCCGCAGCGCATGCATCGATCGCGATGACCTCCGAGCGCTGCGGTTCGGCAGCGCTCGATGGCCGTGAGCACTTTAAGCTGTGCCCAAGTCAGGGACTCACGGTAGCGGTCGATAAATCGCACACCTGCTTTTCGAATGACATCGGCCACCTCGAAAGGTGGCCTCGTCATGACTGATTGCTCTTCTTTCCTGACCGCGCCTCAGCATAGCTACGGATTGTGATCGGGTCGAGCGGATTGCCCGCTGTCTGCAGGCTTTGCTGAGATAAATGCAGATAGATGGCGGTATCTTCCAAGTGGGTGTGGCCCAACAGAAGCTGAATGGTGCGCAGGTCTGTACCCGCTTCCAGCAAATGGGTCGCGTAGGTGTGACGAAGGGTGTGAACGCCAATGTGTTTGCGCAGGCCGGCGCGCTTGGCCGCCACTTGGCAGGCGTGCCAAACCGTTCTATCCGACGCTGGTTGATCCAGACCGCGATGCCCAGGTGAACTGGGGAACAAATAGTCTTTGGGTTTATTGTGTCGCCAATACTCACGCAAAGCTTCGAGCACCTTTGCGCTCAGCGGCACGTCGCGATCACGAGATCCCTTTCCTTGGCGCACGCGAATCACCATGCGCTGGCTGTCAATATCTCCCACCTTCAGTCGAATAACCTCGGCGCGGCGTAATCCTGTACCGCAGAGCAGAATTAACAAGGTGCGATAGAGCAGGTTTGGGGCTGCCTTCAGCGCTCACGAAAACTTACCCACTTGTGCTCTCGAGAAGTTACCCACCCTCAGAACAGGATTGAGAACGCGCTCTGATGACCGTTCATCATCCGCGCCGTA